>Ga0070667_100000154_pt1 | contig 85700 bp, 80 predicted proteins | sample KBSS33metaG_FD_64659 | JGI IMG/M metagenome (GOLD analysis project Ga0070667, IMG submission 64659) | Switchgrass rhizosphere microbial communities from Kellogg Biological Station, Michigan, USA - KBS S3-3 metaG | ecosystem: Host-associated > Plants > Roots > Rhizosphere > Soil ...
ATGCTAAAATTAAACTAATAAAAATAATTCAAAAAAGTTTATATGAATAAAAAAGGGCTATAACATGTTAAATAAAAATAATGGCATAGTTGCCTGCATAACTCTATGTATCAGCATTATTTTCTTTGCCTTTCATGGAATCTTGTCCCAAACAGATAAACCCATAACTTTAGGCAGTATGAAAAACGCAGGAAATAGACTCTTTAGTGCAATCCTTAATACAAGCAATATACTCCATAACTCACCAATACTAAATCAGTGGAATATACAAGTAAAAACAGGATTAGACATTGCCGACAAGCACGCATCTACTTTTCCAGTAAGCAAACCGCTACTTACTACTATCGAGCAATGTGAAACATTAACAAAATGGATTAATACAATCATAGAAAGAAACAAAGAAATAGGAAAAAACACAAGACTCCAAATAAACGACTTAACTGGCAAATTAAATAATAATATCAAGACTCTAAAAAGCACTAATTTTTATCTAAACTCTGCACAGAAAGAAAATGCGAAAAAAATATGTATAATTATAGGTACTTATTTAATAGAAATTGCACAAGCTCTTATGCGACGATCCGTAAAGCCGACTACAGTTTCTAGGGAACAATTTAATAAAATGAAAGAAGAATCTAATAGAATAAGACAAGAACGCACTACCGGAAAAGAAGAAGAAGAAGAAGAAGAAGAAAGTTTCGCTTAAAAATAGTATACTAATTAAACTAGTATAACCTAATTAACATACTTTAATTAGCATAATTTAGGACAAAAAACATGACTACTATTAAACAAAAAAATATTAAAGAAAAAAAAGAAAAAAAAACAAATAAGGCTAGGAAAGAATTACCTAGCATACGCAAAGCCTCTACAAAACTAAAACTACTTACAAAACTACTTACGAAACTATGTATGGGGCTATTGATAGGGTTCTTTACTTTTAGCATACATGCCGATGGCGCTACTGAAGCTATTCGTCTACAAAACACGATAGATGAGACATCAGCCCCTATTCTGACAGAAGCCCCTATTCTGACAGACCTAAACGCGGCTGGCCAAAATCTGAAAGAATGGCATGATCTTATGATCAATAGAACATTTCCTTTTATAGAATCTATGTACTACGATGGTATTATGATGGCACAGGATCTGGCTACAACAGAGCAATACGCAAAAAATATCCATCTTTTACAAACTACTATTAATCAGTATAAATTCATGGTTGTTGTGATAACTGATGTTCTATTGGAAGCAACAAAAACAGAACCTGACAACAAAAAAAGCTACTATTCCATTATTGATTACTTAGAGCAAATGCTTTTAAAACAGACTAATAAAATTCCAGAAAATGGAAATAAATGGGCGCAAGGCCTACTTGAACGTAGCATATTGATAGTTAATTCTATTGCTCAAAAAATAATCAATAACTATAAAAAATTAAGCCAAACAAGTTAGATAGTATAAAACCAAATCAAATATACAAAATTACTACAAAATTATGACACATAACACAAAAATCACCCTGACAAGTCATAAAATTTGCGATACTATAACTGGCCATAACGACGATAACTATACGATCATAATTAATTTTACCGTCGATAACGATAAAAAACAGAATATAATTACTGATAAAATAGCTACTGATGCGACAGTTACTGATGATTATATATATCATGACTATCTATCAATTTCAACTGACGACCCCAACCTTTTACTATCAGACTGGATTGCATCAAAAGAACCTATTGATCGCTATGACGCTTTATTAAAAAAAAATAAAAAAATATATACAACACCATTTACCATCACCATGAATGCTACCAAACGAGATCTTGCTATACCCTATAGCGACAAAGCCAATATTCATGTTATCTACTATGGAAAATCAGACAATCAGATTAATCATGAATTTGTGCCGTTTATTAGCTCTCAAAAGCAATTAGACACAAAACTAAATACGCAGCAAAACACAACAATAGAGACCCAGCTCAATACAGAACCACACACGCAAGCAAATACTAAATTAGACACAAAACTAAATAAAAAAACTCTGGATAACAAGAATAGCCCAGAGCAAAAAAATATCCAAAAAATAAATATGCATGACCACCATATACATGATTACTGCCAGGACATCTATTTCTATGTTAAGCAAAGAGTACATTCTGCACAAAACAACTATCAGAGTGACTACTATCTACCATTCTATCTCCAATGGTTTTTGGCGGCAGCTATCCTATTTTTTCTCGGTATACGTCAATTGCGACGAATCCATGACCACACATCTATACAAAAACATATTATACAAAAATATACCATGACTAAAAGAATAATGGTCAAAACAATAATATGTATGATTATGATTGCAAGCTCGATTCTCTGCGCTACTTTGGCATTAAAATCATGGTATATATATCACCAAAAAGCGAACATAATTAACGTTGTTTCTTAAAATCATCATGCCTACCGACCTGTTTACGATCTTCAATCCTTTTATCTTTTGCCTCCAGTAGCTGACGATACATAGTATCAATAACATGATCAAGTGCCTCATAAAATTCTACACCTTCATGTTCATAATGAGACACAAGATCATAGTTTGGGCTTTTAATTAAAAGCTCAACCCGACTATGCTGTCTTAACTTTGAAGGTTCAAATATCAGATCTATAGTTACGGGGCTCGGTTCATGGGCTAAAATTTTTTCAATTTTTTTTAATTGCTGATTTGCATGTGCTTCAGCAACATCAGAATGGTCAACGCCTCTAAATACAATTCGTTTTTCCATAGCCAACTCCTCAATAAAATAAATTACTATATTATTGCTATATTACTGTAAAGTTAAAAACAAAAAAAAGAATTAATGCTTTCGTGCAATAAAATGAATAGGAACCCCTTTTAAATCATATTTTTTCCGCAACATCGATTCTAAAAAGCCAAACTCTTTATCACCAAAAAATTGTGGCAAATTTACTCTTAAAACAAGAGTAATTGGACCCGTCTGCACTTGATTTACTCGAGCAACTCGAAGCAAAAGTCCTTGTCTGTACAGAGGTTTTTCGATTAAAGCTTCTTTAAACAAAAAGGTCAACTCATCATCAGGTAGTTGTTGCGTATACCGCTGTCTTACCTTTTCTATAAGAGGCAATATGAGGCCTATATTTTTGCCTGTTTTACATGATATAGATAAAGAAGCAACCTTTTTCATAATATATTCATATTCTGCAAGATGAGAGCTCATGGTCTCTTTTTCATAGCTTTCTACTATATCTTGTTTGTTAAACAAAATTATCATGGCTTTATAATGTTCTTTAAATGCATAAAACATTAATTTTAATTCTTGATCAGCAACCTGACCCTCTGAAGCATCAACCACCAGCAATACAATGTCTGCATCTTTTAATGCACCCATAGCAGTCTTTACCATCATTGTTTCAAGTTCATCATGAACTGCATGCTTCTTTCTAATACCAGGAGTATCAGTGACTTCAATAATATCTTTATAAAAAGTAATCTGCTCACGAATCGGTTCTCGTGTTGTTCCTGCTACGCTCGACACAATAGAACGTTCTTGTTTTAATAATGCATTAAGAAGTGATGATTTACCCACATTCGGTTTTCCTAAAATAACTACCTTGCATTCTGGTTCTTCTTCTACTAGAATAGGTGGTTTATCTGCAATTGCACCAACAATAGCTTCTAGCAGATCTGCTATGCCCGTACCATGTTGTGCAGAAAGAGGAAACTGCTGCTTATATCCCAATTTATCAAATTCATGCAACTGTTCTTGCGCTACCCGTGCATCAACTTTATTAATCACTAAAAATGTGTTTTTGCCAAACTTACGTAACAAGTTCGTAATTTCTCTATCTTCAGGCAACACGCCAACTTTCCCATCACACATATATATTATAACGGCGGCATTTTCAAGTTCTGCCAAGGCTTTTTTACGAGTTTGCTCGAGAATATCATCATCTGTTTTTCGTAAACTAATACCACCCGTATCAATTAATTCAAAAGAATGGCCCTGCCAAAAAACTACATCATGTATAGGATCTCGCGTCACCCCTTCTTGATCCAGCATAATACTTTTAACGTCAACCGATAACCTATTAAATAGGGTTGATTTTCCAACATTGGTTCTACCAACAATTACAACTTTAGGAAATATCTGCTTACTCATTATTTTTGCGCCTTACTGTTTATTGTATTTCTCGTACAGTACCTGGAAAATGCTGTAACACCATATGCGTTTTTTTCCATAATAATTTATCTGAAATATCTATAGCCTGTGTGTTAGTTTGTATATTTTGAATTTTTCTAGTCTCGCTCTTGTTCTGGCTTACTATCTGGCTTACTACCTGCCCTACTCGCTTCTCTTGACCTGTTACTTGCAGCTCTTTTATTTTTGACTCCTGCTCTATTGCCTTAGTCTCTCTGTTAACAACTTCTTCTTCTAGATCTCTCGGCTTAAGCAACTCTTCTTTCTCCTGCACAAAACAAAGATACGCTCCTTTTGAGAATATATTTTCAAAACTAGGATTCCACAAAGCTCGCGCATCATTAATTACCGCCTCAAAAAACGATAATCGTTTCGGTAGCTGCACCAAAACTTTAACCAACTGATTATTTAATTGATTATCTAACTCTATACGAAGAAACTCTCCTTGACTCAAAACCGAATACACCAAAGGTTCTTCCTTAATCGCATCTTGTTCTAAAAACGTCTGCCACTTTTTATGATACTCTGCTAGCGTATTATCTTTTATAGCTTCTTGTTTTTCTCGAATCTCTTCTTTCTGTTCTAAACTACTATCTAAATCCCTATCTAAATTATCATGCGTGACTTGACTGCTATTTTTAGGCGAACCCTGACTACTGTTGTTAGATAAACCATGACCGCTAGCCCGCTGAGAAATATCTTTTTTCGTATTAGCTGTACTCCTATTATTGTCCTGATTTTTATCAAAAACATTTTCAGGAGCAAGACATAATTGAATAAAAAACATCTCCAAAAACAGATGCTGGGCTGTAGTCTTCAAAAAAATTTCTTCATTTTTATAGATCATAGACAATATTCGATTAACATCAACAATATCTACCTGTAGAGCCAAAGTTTTCAATGCTCCCTTATCCATATCATGGCCTGAATCATGATTAACGCCATATTTAATCCAGACAAGGCTTCTTATTAATTCTATAAAACGATGCCATATATGATCAGCAGAAAAACGATCCAGCTCTATGTTTTTTAAAAATGCCAACAAGCCATGCGTATCTTTATCCACAATAAAGCCAACAATCTGAAGGTAACATGCAGTATCTAGATGATTCAAAACAGATAATACTGCAGCCTTTGTTACTGATCCATGAGCAAACCTAACCTGTTCAATAACATTCAAAGAATCACGAACAGAACCATCAGTTTCATGAATAATTAACGATAAAGCTTCTTTTTCAGAGGCTATATGTTCAACGGCACAAACCTGTTGCAAATGCTCTAAAAGAACAGGTTCTTGAACTGCTCTAAATAAAAGCTGAAAACAACGAGATCTCACCGTATCAATAATTTTTTCTTGGTCTGTTGTTGCTAAAATAAAAATGGTATTAATTGGAGGTTCTTCTAATATTTTTAAAAACGCATTAAAAGCTGCTTTGCTCAACATATGAGCTTCATCAATTAAATAGATTTTTTTAATTCCCATAAGAGGCAATAACGAAGATGCATCTATAATATTACGGACATTATCAACACCGGTATGAGAAGCTGCATCTATTTCAATAAAATCAGGATGAGTTCCCGTGATCATCGCCACACAAGAATTGCATGTCGTACAGGGAATTGTATGCAACTTAGGGTTTTTTTGAAAATATTCCAAATTTTTACAATTTATAGCAGATGAAAAAACACGCGCTGTTGTTGTTTTTCCACATCCCCGTTGGCCAGAAAAAAGATATACAGGAAAATAGTGGCCTAAATAAAGAGAATTTTTCAACATACGCACAGATAATGTCTGACCAATAATTTGATCAAAATTCTTAGATCGAAACTTACGGGCAAGATTAATTTTCGATTCAATCATAGGGTAACCAATTAAAATTGCTTATAAAAAAGGAGAAGCCTAATACAAGATTTTATTATTTTTTGCTGCTTCTTCTCAGACCTGACAAGTTAAATAATAAGCACTTTATCGGCTTCCCCACACTTTAAGACCTTTTTGGAGGAGAGAGAGGGATTCGAACCCTCGATACCTTTTTCAAGGTATACATGATTTCCAATCATGCTCTTTCGGCCACTCAGACATCTCTCCACAGATATAGTCTGAGCACCAAGCTACCCCTACTACTGTTGATTGCTTACATCATCAATAATAGCATGTTCAGCTTTTTTTTCAACTTTTGTGTCAACTTTTATGTCAACAACGGTATCAGTAGTAGCAACTTTATCAGCTACTTTATCTACTGCTACAGTATCATTTTTTTTCTGCTTTTCAACAACTGCTTTATCAGCTACCTTGTCGGTCATTTTTTCGGCTATAGCCGCTTTTTTCTCTGCTGCTGCCATTCTGGCTTTTTCTGCTGTCGCTGCGCTGTTTTTAGCCGCATCTTGTTTGCCAGCCTCAACAAAAGAACTTAAATAGTCACAAATAATTTTAATAGAAGGTTTTCCATCGTCGTTAGCAGGAATAACATAATCTACTAAAGTAGGATCGCAATTAGTATCAACAATAGCAACGACAGGAACACCCATAGCTGATGCTTCTAGTAATGCTGAACCTTCTTTGCCCACATCAACAATAACAAGCGCCCCAATTGGCCATCTAAGAGTACGAATACCCCCAACGCTTCTCTCTAATCGATATACCATTTTTTGAAATACATTAAGTTCTTTTTTTGTATAGAACGTATGTGATTCGGCTTTAGCCAAAACATCTTCATAGTGCAAAAGTCTCGTAACTGATTTTTTAACTTGCTCATAGTTACTAAGAGTACCACCAATCCAACGATGACTTACATAAGGCATATCAAATTTTTTAGCTGTCTCTTCAATGATATTTTGTGCTGGATTTTTAGTCCCAACCCATAAAATCTGCTTGTTTTGAGCAGCAATTCCTTTAAGAAAAAGAGCTGCTTTTTCTAACTGAAATGCAGTTTTTGAAACATCTATAAGATGAACCTTACTTTTAAAACCCCAAATATAAGGTGCCATCTTAGGACACCAACGCGATGTCTGATGGCCAAAATGAGAACCTGCTTTAATAAGCTCTCGAAAATCTATCATGCAAAAATCCTTTCTCGTTTCCCCAACAATATCGTTCAAATTTTAACAAATAATACAAATAAATGCAAATTATATAAGCGTAAAAAATTAATCAACTTCTGCTCCAATAACCTCGTTTTTCTTAATCGCCTGGTCAAATCGCTTCCCTAAGAAAAAGGCACTTACGAACCAACAACTTATCAAAGAAGCGAATGAAAAAGCATAGACCGGCAAGAAAAATGCTCCACCTAATTGCGCTAAAACTATATTAAATAGCGATCCTGCCGCTTTAGCAAATTTCCCTCCGAACCCATCTATCCATGATTTAGATTTAAACCTAATTTCTTTGATTGTAGGAATATAAAGACTCTCTCTTACCGGCAGACTAAACCCATAATGTAAAGACTTTATCGCCGATGTAACAATAAGAAACGAGGTCGAACTCTGATCAATGATAAAATATAATAACAGGATACCATTTAATAAAGGAACGATCAATAAGCAGACTCGCTCTCCTAAACGAGTAAGCAATGGTGTTGTACCAAAATAAGAGATAAAAATGCCACTTAAATGAGCATAGAAAGCAGTTTGAAATAAAAATGCACTAAATCCTGCGATATCAGTAGAACTTTTTTCCCCAACAGCCAGACGTAAAAAACTAAAAATCGTATCCATTATTTCATGAAAAAAAACTAATCCAAACATGCCAAAAACATAAGGATATTTAAATAACAAGTAAAGACCAGAAAGCATGCCTTCTTTTTTAGCTGGTTCCTTAAGAATAGGTGGCTGGACATCCTGTGTTTGAGTAGGTTCTTCTTTTTCTACCTTCTCTTTTTCAAGCTGATATGCTGCTTCGTATCCATGAAGATACTGTTTTGGCACTCTTCTTATCAGCAAGTAGATCACCGGAATCACCAGAATAAACATTAATGAAGAGATCCCTAAAACTAACTGATGTAAAAAAACATGAGAGATCAGGCCATTTAGATTAGAGCTCCATGAAAACAAAGCCCATGCAAAGGCCGCACTCAACGCACCACCAATTTTAGAAGCCGCGACCATTACCCCATAATTACGCTTACTCTCTTCTGGAGAAGTAATTGAAGTCACAAATGCCCAGAGAACAGAGACCACAAAAGGAGAATACCCTTCCCCAAAAAAATAAAAAAGCCATGCAAAAATACGATAGGGGCTTTTATCAACATTAAGGAGTCCTATTGTCGGATGCCCAATTAAAAAAGTAAAAACAAGCCCCATTATGCCAAAAAACGCACTGCATACCATTAAAACATGATATCTGCGCATCGAATCAACAAGTTTAGAATAGAACAAAACAGCGGGTATAAGAACAATAAAAGACAGAACTTTTGCTATCGGTGCAAAATCTTTACCAACCATAGCAATAAACAAAGTGTTCTTTAATTCCCTAGCAAGCGTATAGCCGCCAATGATACAAAAAAATGCCACACTTAAAAAAATAATCTTTAATCGCGAATACTTCTCGGCTTCAAATAGTTCTTCTGGTAATGATGTGAGCCGTGACCCCATAATACAATCCCCCGTACATATATTAAAAAAAAGCAATCAACTAATTATCATAAAACGCTCATTAAACCGTATGCCCTGTTACATCAATAGCATTATAATCAATATCATTATATATTTTTTAACATATCACCCTATTCTCCTTAATAGCTTGTTCATACACTTGTGCGACATACAAAGCAGCCAAAATCCATAATCCAACAAAACCCATAGAACATATCGTAAAAATACCAATAAAAAAAGATAGCTCAAAAACTCCCCTCAACCCATTCACCACAGCACCTAACGATTTCGAACCACGAGAACCAAACACCTCAAGCCATGCTTGCACCTTATATTTCACCGTTGTCGTGGTCGGAATATATAATTGCTTCATAGCCGGTTGGCTTAATGCATAATTAAGAGATTTAGCTATCACCATAACAAAAAATATTACCGATAAAAGTGAAAAATGTGTGTATATACTTATTAAACCAATAAAAACAAAAAGTGGCAATGCCAACAAAGAAGCTTTAATCCCTAAGTAACGTTGAATATTTTGAACTCCGCAAAAAACCGCTGCCGTTGAAACGATACCAACATATTGCGCATAAGAAGCTAAATACGCTGCAGCATCAACTTCTTGCGGAAAAGAAAGGCCAATTAATTGCTTAAAATGATAATCAAATACCGTCATAATAATTTCTAAAATCATTATCATAAAAAAAAGAGATAATAAATATTTCTCTTTAAGCAAAAGCGTAAGGCCTTCAAAAAAACCAGCGCCTGCATCTTTCGTAATCACTTTTTCGTTGCCGGTTATTTTTTTTTCTTGTACGACTAACTTTTGTCCGACCTCTTTTTGAGAATTTATATCTAAAAGGTCAGGAGTAGCTGAAGCTGCGACAGTAATAGGTTGGTATCCTATGAGCTCCCGCTCTGAAACATTTCGCATGAAAATCCAAAAGACAATCCCGATACTAGCAACAAAAAATGCACAAATTCCTACTATAGGCCCACTTGTTGAAAATCCTAAACCTTTTGCGGTAATAAAAGCTGGCCCGACAATATTACCCAACTGGCCAGATAGCGAGATAAGAGGAAATCCTCTACGAGCGGATTCGGGTGCAGAGATATCGGTGGTGAATGCCCAGAAAAGAGCAACAACAATAGCGCCAAAGCTATCAACAAAAACATACCAGCTCCAAGCGAGTAATCGATCTGCATTTTTAATAGTATTTAAAAGCCCCATATCTGGATGCATAAAAAGTCCCATAAACAACAAGAACCCTATGGTATAAAAAACAATAAATCCATAAAAAAGCTTATGATAATCATATGCGTCAACTAATTTGCCATACAAAACAATGAATGGAGATAGCACCACTATTGAGACAATTTTAGCTTTCCAGAGATGCTCTTGGCCAATCAAAGCAAAAAAAATCGAATCTTTAAGAGGTCTCAAGACCCAATAAATACCGATAATTAAGAAAAAAATCAAAGAAAGAAAACTAAACTTTTTAAGTTCTTCGTTATTATCAAAGTCGCCAATAAAGGAACCCAACGCCAATAAAGCCATTTTTTTAAACAAAAAAGAAATTGACACTGGTAAAATTCCCTTTTACAAAACGATCATAATCACGATCGCAATAATAATAAAAATTAAAAAAACTTATAACTTTATATCTCACTATCTTGCCCGTGTATCTTAATTTAAGCTACCGGTGTATCTATCCATTCACCTGATACACACATAACAACATAGACACGTTCAAACAATACAGTAATAGTAGCAGACTACTAATCTTTTGTAAAAAAATATCCTAAGCTACTTCTTCTTGTTTGGAAAAAATACGGGTATCAGCGCTTGTACAACATTACCTGCCAAATACGTACCAGAAGCAATGCTTGCGATAGCTCTTTTGTGATCCAATAGATAAGTGACAGCTCTAGCGGCAACGTTACGGGTGTTATCAGGCCCCTTCGTACTTCCAACATCTAGCTGCTGCATAGGCTCTGTATCCTGCGCTACCCCAAAAGACAACTTTTTTTGCCGTCTTTGATCAGCAAACCACATAGCCCATGCTTCAGGATTTGGGCGTGCTGGAAATAGGGCGTCATAAAGCAAGCTACCTGTTGAGCAAACAAAAATTGCTAAAGCTACGTAATTACCGGGTGTTTTTAAATCTTCAATCCATAGTGTTGGTGGAGAGTCACAAAGCTTTCTAAACTCAGCTTCTACCACCAACTTCTCCCCTTTTGGAAGCATCGTATAATCGGCAGGATTATTCTTTATATGGTTCATAGCTCCCTCAACACGTACCATAAAATGCTCCATATATCCAAAACAACGACCTTCCCTAGCTTTCTTAGACTCATTTGGTATCTTTGGCAAAACTCGTGGTTCTTGAAGTTGAATTTCTTTGTCTCGTACGTCTTCAGTAAACATACCTCTTCGTAAGTTGTTTAATGCTTTTAATTCTGATGATTCACTATAGCACATTTGTGCATAATCAAAAACCCATTTCTCAGATTCCTCAGCGGCCACTAATCCCTGAACAAAAACAAGACTAAAAATAATAGTTAACCATAATCTCATAGAAAACCTCAAAAAAAATAAAAAAGTGCTAAAAAGCTATAAGACAAACAATACACCAACTATCTTCTCCCGAAAAGAGCATTCGCTACATAGCCTGCCGATAAAACAAACGTTGAACCTAATACCCCAACTTTAACTTTATTATTTTTAACATAGTCAATAGCACCGTTTTCGGAATTCTTACGATAGTCATATGCTAACGCTCCCACAGAGCCCATAGCTAAAATAGCTGCTACTGAAGTTTTTGCTACTGAATTACCCTGTATGCCAGAATTATCGGCAATGCCATCATTCGCAACCCGGGGAAAATCTTTTTGTTTTAGCCTTTTTTGGCCGCCTGATCGGCCGCTGTTGCTCGCTGCCTGTTGCTGCTGCCGCACAGATTCACCCAGTGGTTTTGCCTCACCACCACCACCGCCACCCATCGGGCTAACCGATGGTCTTCGCTCTGGGGCGACTCTGTTGTCGGAGCTCTGTGCTTGTGGCATAGCCGCCGCAGCACCGTCACTGCCAACCCTAGCATGATTTTTTTGAGAATCAATAGCAGCAACACCAGCACCTATTAACAATGCCGCAGGCAATACTCTAAGCACCGCTGACGATTCTTCTTGTGCGCTTGCAACGCCACCCCCATTTGCTTCTCCCCCTAAAGCTAGTTGTCGGGGTAATAAAGATGCTGAATGAAGTCGGCCTAAAGCTGGTGGGCCTGTAAAAGCGGCTGAAGCCACAAAGGTACCGACCGACTCGACTTCTTTATATTCTTCATCATATTCTTCATCATATTCTTCATCCAAATGGCCCTCTTTTTCGACTGGTCCTACCGGCTCGTCATCTTGATCAGCATCATTTATCACAATCGCTGAAGCCTGGCTGCCGCTGTTATTAGCACGAGATTTACCCAAAATACGACCAAATCTAGGATTAGCACTATCATCGCATCCACCCGAAGACTCTGCAGCTTCTGGAGTAAAATCTACCAAAATTGTTGGATCACATTGATACGAAAATCTGGAATATTGACTGGCGCTTTGCATAGAGAAATTTAAAATAAAAACAAAACTAAAAAAAATAGTTAACCATAATCTCATAGAAAACCTCAAAAAAAATAAAAAAGTGCTAAAAAGCTATAAAACAAACAATAATACTCTTTAACAGAATACCCATAAAACAAATATAACGCAAAAGCCGATCTAAAAATCTAAAAAAGCGATACAATTGACAAAACGTGGCAACAAACTAAACTAAAGTAAGTATTATATTCGTTTTTTTGTCCTAGCTTAGATAAAAACAATTTGACAAATAGAAAAAATACAAAAAAATAAGCACTATAATAAAAAATAAGATAAAAAAATGATAAAAAATAAGGTTAGATTATGATAGAAGCTGAAATTCACCCTACTAATAAACTTAATCTTTTTTTACCCCTTTTACCCCTTAAAAATGTTGTAATACTGCCCAAAAGCATCATTCCGATCATTGTTGGAAGACAACTTTCAATCCAAGCAGTTGAACAAGCCCTGAAGGGAAACAGAGAGCTTTTTATCACCACCCAAAAAGATCAGACAATCGAATCACCAACAGAAAAAGATCTTTTTAGCCACGGAACTCGTTCGACTATCTTACAAGTTATGCGTATGCCTAATGGCTCTCTTAAAATATTAGTTGAAGGTATTTGTCGATCAAAAATTACAAAATTTCAAGAAAAAGATGGCCTGATCAGCGTTGAACACAAAGATCTACCGACAACAGACGATACATTAACCGTTAAATTAGAAGCATTATGGCGAGAACTACAAGATCTTTATTTAACATACGCTAAGTTCAATGAAAAGGCACCGGTAGATATAATGACCATGGTTACCGACCCAAAGGACATGGACTACATCTCTGATACCGTTGCTATGCACATTGAAAAACTAAGTATAGAATCGAGACAGTCAATTCTTGAACGTGCAAACCTACCTAAAAGATTGCTGACACTCTGCACACTCTTAAAAAAAGAGATCTCAATCTTGCAGACGGCACAAAAAATCCACGGACGAGTTCAAGGCCAAGTTGAAAAAAATCAAAAAGAATACTATTTACATGAACAGATCAAGGCTATTCAAAAAGAACTTGGCCGTGAAGATCATGATTCTGAAATAGAAGGCCTTAAAAAGAAAATACGACTTTTGAATCTTCCTAAATATGTTGCTGAAAAAGTTAATAAAGAAGTGATGCGACTTGAACAGATGCCTGCTCTTTCATCTGAAGCGACCGTAAGTCGCCATTTTGTGGATTGGATTATTTCCCTCCCTTGGACAAAAGAATCACGAGATACCCTCAGCCTTGCTGAAGCAGAACTCATTCTCAATAAAAATCATGCGGGGCTTAAAAAATCTAAGGAAAGAATTATAGAATTTTTGGCTGCCAAAAAGTTTTCAAAAAATCTTTCTCGATCGCCCGTCATATGCTTTGTTGGGCCTCCAGGCGTTGGTAAAACATCCCTTGCTAAATCAATAGCACAGAGCTTAGGACGTAAATTTATTCGTATATCTCTGGGTGGCGTACGCGATGAATCTGAAATTCGAGGCCATAGACGTACGTATATTGGTTCGTTGCCGGGAAAAATTATTCAGGCAATGAAAAAAGCTGGTACCGTAAACCCTTTAATACTGCTTGATGAGATCGATAAAATGTCACGAGATTTGCAAGGAGATCCCGCTGCAGCTTTATTGGAAGTACTTGATCCGGAACAAAATAATGCATTTGTAGATCATTTTCTTGAAGTCGATTACGATTTATCTAAAGTTATGTTTATTGCTACGGCAAATATGATCGATAATATTCCTTATCCTCTTTTTGATAGACTTGAAATTATTAGTCTTGCTGGTTATTCCGTTGAAGAAAAGGCTGATATTGCTCGGCAATTCCTCATTCCTAAAAACCTTAAGGAATATAGTCTCTCTAAGCAACAATTTAATCTAAGCGATGAAATTTTGATGAATATCATTAACGAATATACAAAAGAATCTGGCGTTCGTCAGCTTGATAGAATTATTTCGAAATTAATGAGAAAAACGATTCAGATATTGCTAAACAATAAAAATATTAAAAAAGTAATAATCACTAAGGATCTTATATTAGAATGGTTAGGAAACGCAGCATTCAGAAAAACAAGCCTTGCAACAAATGAAGATAGAATTGGTATCGTAACAGGACTTGCTTGGACTGATGTTGGCGGTGATGTTCTTGAAGTTGAAACAAGTGTTATTCCTGGTAAAGGAAATTTCACCCTTACGGGACAACTCGGTGACGTCATGCAAGAATCAGCTCATGCAGCTCTCACTTACATAAAATCCCGCAGTACAGAACTAGGCATTAAAAATAACTTTTTTACCTCTAAAGATTTCCATATACACATTCCAGAAGGCGCTACCCCAAAAGATGGTCCTTCTGCTGGTATAACTATGTGTTGTGCTCTTATTTCTGCTTTTACTGAAAGCCCTATTAAAAAAAATATTGCAATGACTGGTGAAATAACTTTACAGGGAAGAGTCTTGGCTGTCGGTGGTCTTAAAGAAAAATTACTTGCCGCAAAACAACATGGAATCACGCAAGTAATACTCCCTAAGGAAAATATATACGACATTGAAGATATAAAAAAAGATACAAATCTTGATGGCCTTGAACTTGTTTTTGTATCTTCCATGGATGAAATTTTACAAACATCTTTTATAAATAATCCTTCTGACAAAAGTAGGACTGAAAAAAGTAAAATCGATAAAAATAAAACAGAAAAGAACAAAGCGAATAAAAGCAAAACTAAAATAAGCAAAATTGCTAAAACTAAAGTTACTAAAAATAAAACATACAAAAGAAATAAGTAAAAAATAAAATTTAAAAAAAATAACTGTATCTTCATTTTTTATATAACCAGGAGTCTTTTTATGATAAAAATAAAAAACCTATTTTCAATACTAGTGGTAAGCGCTTTAATGACATTATCTGCATGCAAATGGCCTTGTGCTTCAGAAAAATGTTCTTCAACTTCATGTTCTAAAAAACATGCTCATGATGGCGAAAAAGCGGTAACTGAAACTACTGAAGTCGTAACAGAAGAAGTAGTTAAGTAAAATCTTAAGCATAGCACATAGATGTTAGAGCCTAAAAAAGCACTATTATTAAAAAAACCTAGATATTAATCTAGGTTTTTTTAATAATAAAATTTTTGATACTTGAAAACAAGCTCAAAAAACAATGCTGCTATTTAAGCTTAAGTAAAACTCTTTTATAAAAAACTATTTCTATAGCAGACTATTTTATAGCAGATTATTTTTGTAACAGACTATTGAAAAATGCATAATACATATTATACACTTATATCTAAGTTATTCTATTTTACCAAAAACTTTTCCAAAAAGGAGTTGTTCATGAAAAAAGGTTTATTAATGATGCTCTGTCTTTCATTATTGGCAACCGCCCCTGCGTGTTACAAAAAAAAAGATAAAGCAGAAAAATCGGAAAGCCGCCGACCAGTCAAAGTGAAAAAAACAAAGACGTCCACCAAAAAAGAGAAAAATGGCAAAGTCAAAAAAACGAAGCATAAAAAAAGTGAAACATCCCAGAATGGCAGATACGGAAATGATAAATCTAGAAGAACTGAAACAGTGACTACAGAAGATATGACAATGAGTCCTGTAACAAGATAATATTTTTACAAAATAAAAAACTAAGAATGGGAATCTACACCTATGTTCCCATTCTTAGTTTTTTATTTTGTAAAACCGGCATTATTCATAAGAAAAAGCGATATCAACCCCTATCAATTCAACGGAAACTCTACCATTCCAATGATTCTCGCTCACTTTCACCGCAAAATCAGATGGTCTTTCAACATGATTACATAATACCGGAAATAGATCTGGTCTGTTAAAAAAAATAACCGATTGAGTTATCCCATCAGCTACAATCTCACATTTCAGGTGAAGATCCTTAAGCAACGTTGGTTTTTGTAGCATTACTGCTCCTTTAACCAAAAATACTGGTTCGCTATTTTCATTCCCAAACGGCTGCAAAAGCTCCATATCATGAACTAATTTTTTAGTAACATCTTCTAGTCTTAACTCTGCATCGATACGCAACTTCTGTTTTAAATCAAAAGCTGTTAACTGCTCTGCTAGTTGCCGCTCTAAAGATTCTTTTAATAAATAGATATTTTCAACCTTAAGCGAAAGCCCTGCTGCCATAGCATGACCACCAAACTGCTCGAGTATATCAGATGATTTTTCTAATGCATTAAACATATCAAAACCAGGAATCGAACGACATGACCCCTTTGCAATCCCTTTATTGGTCACATGCAGTAAAATAGTCGGATAACCATAAGCTCCCACCAGACGCGATGCAACCAGACCAATAACTCCAGATTGCCATCCAGAACTTGCAGCGACAATCACTCTTTCAACATCGAGATTAATCCGTTTAGTCTCAATCTCATGTTGCACTTGCATAAAAATTGATCGCTCAACCTCTTTTCTGGTCTCATTCAATTCAAATAAAATTTTGCCAATCTCTTCTACTTGCCTATAATCGGAACCGATCAAAAAATGTACTCCTTGCCGCGGATCTTCTAAGCGACCAAGCGCATTAATTTGAGGAGTAATAGAAAATCCAATATCGGTTGAAGATAGCGTGGGCTTAGTGACCTTACTATTCTGTTTTAATACCTTAAGAGAGAGACTTTCAGTCTTATTAATATATTGCAGGCCATATCGCACCCAAAATCTATTCTCTCCTACCAAAGGAACAACATCAGCAATAGTCCCTAACAATAACAACTCATATGCTTTTGCGGGAAGCGTTAATCCTTTTTGTTCATAGAGCAATGACAAAATCTTAAACGTTACTCCAACACCAGCTAACGTCTTAAAAGGATAAGAACAATCTGACTGATTGGGATTAACGATAGCAAATGCATCTGGCAGATGACCATGAGGCCTATGATGATCAGTAATAATAAGATCAATACCCAACTCTTTAGCCCTTTTTGCCGGCTCAAAAGCAGTAATACCATTATCTACCGTAATAATAAGACTATATTTATTTTTTGCTGCTCGTTCTACAATATGAGTAGAAATGCCATACCCATCTTTTACTCTATTAGGAAGAAAAAAATTAATATCTGCCCCTAACGGTATAAGAGCTATCATCATAAGCGCAGAAGAAGTTATGCCATCAACATCATAATCTCCGAATACAAGAATTTTCTCTTTTTTTTCTATGGCTCGCAGAATGCGATCAACCGCTTCTTGCGCGCCTTTCATTCTACTTGCATGAGCAACATCTTTTTCTAAAGAGCTAAAAAGAAATGAATCGATCATTTCGGGGGAAGTAAAGCCACGGGTCAGTAATGTCTGAGCTATAGAAAATGAGATAGCATATCGTGATGCGAGATCTGCGATGGCTTTATCATCGACTGGTGGCAACATCCATAAATATTTACTACCCTGCAAACTTGTATCTTCTAAATTTTTATCCGGCAAACTATTATTCTGCAAATTCTGTTTTTCTAAAAATTCTTTTTTCACCGTTCTCTATCTCTTTATATCTATAAATTTTTTCTATAATTTTTTTTGAGCAAGTCACTTATCTATCCAAGTATTGATAGCTTGTTTAATGATACCAAAAGAAACTTTAAAGTTAAACTCTGTTTATATTATTTGCAGCAAAGTGATAACGTCCTATAGCAGAGCGTGTTAAAAATTCCCCCGTTTTTATTGTAAGTAAAATTATATGTATTGCCCCCTCTGGGGGCAATACCTGAATTAGTATCAGTACGTATATAGCTTTATATTGCTAACTGTTTTGGGGCTGTTTATCAGCGCTGTGCTATATAATAAATCACCGTAAAAGCGTCAGGAATTTTAAAACAAAAAGGTCCCATTTTTCAGTTATCATTAGAAATACTAACAATCTAAATAACCTAAAAAATAGGACCCTTAAAAACATTTACAAAAAATATATACTATTATTTATGAATTACGCCAAGCATTTTCAGCTATTCCTACGAGATAACAATTTTATGATAAAATCCTGATAATACCATACAAATGCTACAATAGATAATCCCCCTATACCGGCAACAACTGGCAACGACCAAAATCCACGCCCTTGTTCCACGTCGCCTGGCTGCCTTTCTTCCACCACGGGCTGCCCCCCCACGTCGCCTGGCTGCTCCTGTGCATGCACTTGTTCCACGTCGTCTGGCTGCCTTTCTTCCACCACGGGCTGCCCCCCCACGCCGTCTGGCTGCTCCTGTACATGCACTTGTTCCACGTCGTCTGGCTGCTCCTGTAGTGGCTCAATTGCTCTTTCTCGCGCTTTGCTACATAAAAAACCATATCCTCGACTCCTTTTTTGCTCGCAACACATAGAAAGAACGCTCCCCCAAGCACCCATATCATTCCGCAATGCTTGAAAAAGAATATCGCAATAATTTTGATTAGTATCAGCAAGAAAGCCGACTTGGCTCTTTGACAGCGGTCGAAGATAATACTCAAAAACATTCATAAAAGCAACTGGATCATGTATCAATTTATTTAAAAATAGTTGCTTGCCAAGATCATCTTCTTTAACACAAAACTCAAAAACACTATTCAAATCAAGAGACGATCTATTTTTCAATTGCTGAAAAAGGAAAGAACAATCTTCGTTCTCTCCATTATTCACTTGAGCAAAACGATTAAACGCTTTCATAAAAGCTTCAGGATGTTTCACTAATTCAGTCAAACCAATATCACAAGCTTCTTCGGCTTTAAGAATATGGCCATAGATTTCAATCACCTCATCCCAAACTTTAACGTCAACCTCATCATCATTTAGATCTTCCTCGACCTGCTGCAAATCATTATATAGCAAAGCAGGTTTAATCCCTCTATAGTTACAGATTTTCAAATAATCAGCCAAAGCTGTTTGAACTGCCTTCAATACTACTGTTGGAATAAGAACAGGATTCAACCCATATCTAAGGTCTGGTGCTTCAAAATCTACTAACAAGCAATCATTTCTTAAACGATCTAAACATAATTGGTACTGACGTTCTCCCTCTTCCTCACCCGCTTTTTTTCTTTCTGCCTCGATTCTATCATTTTCTACCATAAGTTTTTGTATCACTTGCTCCATCGTTTCTTTTTCAGAATCTTGCAATAGGCCATCTTCTCGAGCTATTCTTCGAAACTCCCGCTTTAAACGCCCATGCATACGCCTGTTTTCCGTGGGAAAACCTGAATCTCTTGCCATAGAAAGCACAGCTTCAAAATCTAACCAAACCCTCCCAACAACTTTCGGGCCTTCTTTTTTTATTTTTTCTAAGAATCTTTTAGCATTTTCTTCTTGCTGTACTCTAAATGCTTCTTGTGCTTCTGGAGTGTCTAAATATGCTTGATGGCGTTCTTGTTCTTCTAAACTAGCAGGCAACGTAACCAACGTTCCACTAACAAGGTGCCGCGCGTTGCCCTCTACTACTACCGGCTGGCTAAGTTCATCTTGCTGATTCTCGAAAGCACCCCGTAATTTTTCATAATACTCAAGCAAACTTACAGCGCCTCTGAATTTCTCATCTGGTTTCAGGTCCAAAAATTTATTTACCTCTGTTCTCAAATTCACTTGTATTTCTGAACCATCTGGACCCCTCCATACCTTCATCCATCCTGGCTTCCTCAATATATTAGTAGCAAGTGCTCCTGCTTCAGCAATAAGTGTGTTTTCATCAACCGCTCTACCTCCTTGTCCCTCTTCATCCTCATCCTGATCACCTCCTTGTCCCATATCCGCACCTTTTAAATCAAAAACAGGGAAACTGCAAAACATCGTATAAGCAATAAAAAGTACACCAAAACGTAATTTCATATATAACCCCTTCTACTCACTGCTATTTTTAACCATGCATATTTAACATTGAGACAGAATGTATGATCTAAAATACTTACAATAAGAATAAACTTTTACTTTTAATACTAAACTTCAACAGCACAAAAAAACTATTTTTGTCCTCTTAGTATCTGTACATAAATCAGCATAACAAAAATAGGTACTGTTGAATAGAGAGGGAAATTAGTTAAAATCCGATTTTCTTTACTGCGTAAGCCGCCTATCTATCCAAGTATCAATAACTTTTTTGATAGTATCAAAAGAAGCTTTAAAATTAAACTCCGTTTGATAAATAAGCTGTAATGACTGATCTACTGCATACTTAAAATTAGGCGTCTTACAAAACTGCTTTTGCTCACAGGTGACCGGATCAAACGAATCAAGATACGGCACAAAAGTTGCATATAAAGGATTTTCTCGATATTGTTTCCATAATTGGTCATCTTTTATTAAAGGCATATAAATAACAACGGGCACACTCGTATCTTCATTATCTTGAAAAACAGAAACTATGTTTTTCCCTAGTTGGCTATAATCGACAATCGGAAACTTAAGATTATGGCGACGTGCATACGTTTCACATTCCTTCAAAGCTCCTTTATCAAATTTCATAATACCACCAGAATAGTCAAAAAAAATCAAAATATCAGCAAATCTATGACCATATTCTCCACTCACTAATGGATAAGGAAGATTAAAATCATGACCTCCATCAACCAATCGTAGCTCTTTTTCACCTTTAATTGGACTGTTTTCCATGCCTGCCATAAAATTATTTACCGATGACCATGAATATTTTATTCGTTTTTTACCAAATTGCGTTATAGCATTTTTAGCAATATTTTCATCAATAAAGATTATAATCTTTCTAATCACTGTTTTATAAGGTTCTTCTGTTGCATCTATTATTTCTTGATATATTCTTCTAAATTCTGCCGCAAAAGCAGAACCAAATGTACCTAATTCTTGCCCAAAGCTCTGTTCAGGTGCATAATCGACTGATTTGCCACCACTAAATTTACGGCCATATGCCCATGAAGGTATATACATACCAAAAGCAGCGCTTCCTACCTCATAAGGAGAAAATTCCCACCACGTATTAGATGTATCAACACCACGCCTTACGGCAGAATAAAGAGGAAACGGCATCTGGCCATTACTTATTTTATCAATCTGTTGAGAAAGATAGATTTTATGTCTCTTTCCTTGAAAATCACCGAATAAATGTGTTGCGAGTAAGGCTCCAAAAATATCTACTAATGTTAATTCTTGATTATACGCATATTTAATCAACAGAGTATGAGCTATCAATTCTAATTCTTTGGGATTCAAATCCAACAAGCCTCCCTTAATAAGACCAGCCAATGTATCTTTAAATTGCGCTAACTGAATATCACGAGAAAAAAAGCTACCTATTGCCCACGTAGAGCCAGAAAGACCAACGAGATACATAACAGAATCTAAAAAATGTGCATCTTCCATAGCAATCAGAGAACCTACTGTGCCAAGCATTGCTCGATAACCTCCACCGCTAAAAACAGATGCTATAACCGGAGTAGTTGTATGACCCAATGATCGTTGTAACGCCTTTTCTAAATTATTTTTTACCACCAACTTTCTTTTGACTACAAATGCGGACTCTTGCTCATTCAACTGATTACTCTGACGAACATAAGCGTTTTCCGTACTATGTCGGTTGTCTTGCGCAGAAACAAACGTTTTTTTCACTAAACTTCTCACTACATCATCAACTTTTGCTGCAACATCTTTTAATGGTTTAACAATATGCCACTCTGCAAGATTATATCCCTCTAAATACATATCACGTTCAACAATATAAAAAGATGTACCTTTTGTTGTACCTACATTGATAACACCTAGATTACGATAGGCAGTCACCGGCAATACTTCTGGTAAATCTTCTTTATATAGTGAAAAAACGAGCTGTCTATCATAATGCTTTGGATAAGGAAAATTTTGATAACGCCATCTATCTGGACGCGAAATAGCAAGTTTTTGCTGCGAAGGAATAGTATATATTTCCTGCTGCCGGCCTTGCTGATCTTTACTTGTTAAGTTATCATTAATTGCTTTATAATAATAAATACGAACATAGATAGTAGCATCTCCACCTACCCCCATAATTTCTGATGCTTCTTGTGGCGTAATGCGATTATGAATCGTTATCGAATCAGCGGAAGAGTTACTCCCAAGACTGACCAACAATAACACTAACATATATCTTATTATAATCGCTTTATTACTTACCATGCTCTCCCCTTTTATATAGATAAAAAAACTAATTTTTTTACTAACGTAAGTTTAATTTAAAATTTTTTACTCCACTTTTATACCCCACAATTTACCCCATCTCACGACGGGGGCCCCATTTATACCCCACCTGTCGGCGGGGGCCCCATTTATACCCCACCTGTCGGCGGGGGCCCCGTTTTTTTGTCAACAGAAATCCAGGTTTTTTTGGGGCAACTACTTATCTCTTAACTTTTATTATCTATACTATACAAAAAAACAGATAGCAAAAAACACAAAAAAGCACTTGTGCAAAACACAAGTGCTTTTTTGTATATATATTACTTAAAAATCGCTTAATTAACAGACAACGCGTTTTTCATCAATCGCTTTCTTGAACGTTCTACCCAAGAAAAGAGCTACAAAAAACCATACTATTACAAAACTATAGCCAACATATGAACTCAACGTAACATGATACAATCTACCAACTATTGGACCAAATTTAGTTTGCAATGGCTTAAGTATCATATTGAAAATTGCACCACCTTCTTTAGATGCACGTGATCCAAATGTTTCAATCCACGCCTGAGCTTTAAAGCGCGTATCGTGACTTGTTGGAATATAAAGCTGTTTTAATGCTGGACCATTTAATGCGTAGTTAATCGCTTTTGACCCTGCCATCAACCAGAACAAGAAATGTATACTATCAAAAGAAGTAAAGCCAAAAACAGCACCACCAATGATAAGCGGCGTTAAGCAGAGAGATACGGTAATACCTAAATAGCGAGTAATATTACTCACACCACACAATAGACAAATAAGAGCTACCGCGTTCACTGCACTACCATAATCACCCATAAAAACACCAAGGGCATTCTGATTTGTATAGGTTAAAGCAGCTAGTTTTTGGAAATGGAAATCGAATACCGTGACAATAAATTCAAAAAAGAAGTTCACTGCAAAAATACCCAATAGGTATTTATGCTCTAACAACAACCATAATCCTTCTAAAACGCCTGGTTCTTGCTCTTTTTCCACTTTCTTTTCATTCGTACCTTTAAACGATGTTAATAAATGTTTAGGAGTCGATGTTAAAAAATATTTTAAAAACAGAATAGAACAAAATATCATCAATGATGCAACAGCTACTGCAACCGAAGGGTTATGTAAAAGTGGCATGTGAGGCAATCTATGTATAAAAAAATCAGGCAATTTATTGATATATTTAGGCCCAATAATAGCTCCTACTTGACCTAAAGCAACAACCAAAGAGAAACCTCTTTTAGCTGAATCTGGCATAGTAGTATCTGAAGCGATCGCCCAAAAAAGAGCGATAATTAATGAACCATAACTTTCTACAAATACATACCAAAGATAACCCAAAATTTGAGTTCCCCAAAATTCAATACCAGTACGAGCTGCAATCACAGAACTTTCAGCCATACCGAAAGATTTGGTATTAAGAAGAACAGCAAATAAAAGAGTAGCAATACCATACAAAAAAGAAAGGCCATAAAATACTTTTTCACGAGAATAATAATCAAGAATTTTGGTATAGAGCATTACCAAAGGTACAAGAAGAAGAATAGAAAATGTTTTAGCAATAGGCTGATAATCAGCACCCACAAGAGTGATAAATACGGTTGCTTTTAATGTGCGAATTGTCCAATAAGCTCCCAGAATAAAAGTAAATGTAATACCCATTCGTAGGAATTTTTTAAACTCCTCGCGCTCAAATTTCCCAAAGATGGGGTTTAAAATAAACTGAATAGCCGAAATAATCATAAAATCCTTTCATGAAACATGAAAACTGAAACATTTTGTATTTTTTACTTACTAACTATAGGGCAATTTCAAAAAAATTGCAACTGAGCTAAATACAGAGAAGCACCTACGCAAAACGCACGTGCTTCTCTGTATATATATATATCTTTTACCCCATTTTTTTGATGGGGCTCCCGATTAACAGGCCGCTTTATTAACAGACAACACGTTTCTCGTCGATCGCTTGCTTAAACGTTCTGCCTAAGAAAAGAGCTACAAAAAACCATACAATCACAAAACTATACCCAACATATGAACTCAACATAACATGATATGCCCTACCAGCTATTCCACCAAATCTATTCTGCAATGGTTTAAGTAGCATATTAAATATTGCACCGCCCTCTTTGGAGAATCGTGACCCAAATGTTTCAATCCATGCTTGTGCTTTAAAACGAGCGTCATGACTTGTCGGAATATAAAGTTGTTTTAATGCTGGACCATTTAAAGCATAGTTAATCGCTTTTGATCCAACCATAAGCCAAAACAAAAAGGTCAAACTATTAAAACTCGTAAAACCAAAAATAGCTGCACCAACAATAAGAGGCATTAAACAGAGAGATACCGTAAGTCCTAAATAACGCGTAATATTACTCACCCCACACAACAAACATACAAGAGCTACCGTGTTTACATAGCTAGCATAGTTTGCATGGTACTCAGACAACTCAAGTCCCGAGTATGCTGCTTCTGCTAATGTTTGAAAATGTACATCAAACACCGCTATAATAAATTCATAAAAAAAGGAAACGGCAAAAATACTGAGTAAATATTTATGCTCTATCAGCAACCAAAACCCTTCCAAAAGACCCGGCTCTTGTTCTTTTTCAACAGCAGCTTCATTTTTACCCTGAAAAGATACCAACAACTCTTTTGGCGTTGCCGTTAAAAAATAGTTCAAAAACCAGATAGAAGCAAATATCATTAACGAGGCAACCGCTACAGAAACAGAAGGATTATGCAAAAAGTTTACTTCTGGCAGCATATACATAAATAATCTTGGCAATTTAGCTATATAAGCAGGTCCTGCAATAGCACCTACCTGTCCCAAAGCAACAACGAGAGAAAAACCTCTTTTTGCTGAATCTGGCATAGTAGTATCAGAAGCAATCGCCCAGAATAACGCAACAACCAACGAACCATAACTTTCTACAAACACATACCAGAGGTAACCCAAAATTTGAGTTCCCAAAAATGCCATGCCCGTACGAGCAGCAACAACATCTTTAGCTGCAATACCAAAAGTAGAAGTATTTAATAAGATTGCAAAAACAAGAGTAAGGAAGCCATAAATAAGCGAAATTCTATAAAACATTTTTTCACGAGAATAATAATCAAGAACTTTAGTATAAAGCATTACTAATGGAATAAGAAGAAGAATAGAGGCCGTTTTTGCATATGGCTGACTAGCTGCTCCAACTAACGCGGAAAAAACGAAATTTTTAAGATAACGAATTGTCCAATAAGAACCTAAAATAAAAGTGAAAGTGAGACCCATTCGTAGAAATTTTTTAAATTCCTCTCGCTCAAATTTTCCAAATATGGGTTGCAAGATAAACTGAATAGCAGAAACAATCATATGATCCTTTCATCAGGCATTGAAAACCTGAAACATTTTGTATTTTTATATACTATAAATATAGGACTATTTCAAAAAATTTGCAATTAAGCTAAAAACAACCCACTAACTCATCAAAGTCATCACCACCCCAAGGGCCATGAAACGTAGAAGTAAGATGTAAAATTATATTGCCATATGAATCATTATAAAGCCATGTTGCAAAATCACCGTTCCATAAAGAATATCTATCTCCAACCCATGATTTATTTTCACTTGTGGGAGCATAATACTCATATACCAGGTTACCTTTATCTTGTAAGTCTTGATTATAAAGAAAACCAATATCTTCATTAATAGAAGGGTGTAATTGATATTGGTTTTGTAATGTGTTTTTAAGCATGTTTTTTAAAATATTCATATTATCTCGCAAAGGCCAAAAGCTTAATAAATAACGTTTATTATTTTTTAATAAAATTATATTTGTATCTTGGCAGCAAAGTAATGATTTTATATTAATATCTAAACATATTTTTATTAAAGCATTTTTATTTATTACAAAATCAATATCGTAATTAATCACGTTAACACCCAATATACCTAAGCCTATTAAAAATACCCTCTGCAAAATCTAGCCAAGCGTGTGCAGTAGCTGGTGATAATGTAAGAGTCCAAAATGGTTTATAATGAACAATCCATTCTGCATAAGCTCGCTCATCTGCTTCTTCGTCATCGCCCTCACCAATCCAATTTCCAAGATAAACAGGAGTAATATGCAAAACTATATCACCATTACTATCATTATAAAGCCATGTAGCTAAATCATGATTCCACAATAAACTTTTCATGCCAACCCAAAAGTCGTTATCTCCATATTTTTCATAAATAAGATCAGATTTAAATTGTAATTTTTGATTATAAAGATAACCGATATCTTGTGTAATAGAAGAATGCAAAAATAATTGATTTTTTAATGCTTCTTTAAGCGCATTTTTCAAAATATACACGTTTTCATGAAGAGTATCTGTACTTAATAAATAACTTTGATCATCTTTTAATAAAGTCATTATAACTTCATCACAACAAAATAATTTTTCTATTTCTTTTTCAGAACTAATTCTTATTACTGCTTTATCTTGTAATTTAAAATCCATTACCTGCATAATATTTTACCCCTTTTGTTTACCAATTTTCTTCGAATTAATTCATTTTTTAATTCACGCATATGTGGTTTACTACAAATATATTCCCAGGTAGGTACATGACCATGAAATTCTCCTGGCAATGTTTCATTTAAAATCACAATTTGACCATGACTAACTCCTGCACGACGTGAAGAGCCACTTGTAACTTGAAACGAATTATTCAAAGCCGCTTGACCATCTATGGGCGCAGGGCTTTTAACACCGCCATTATAGCCGAAGCAAAATCCAAAACCCTACATTGCTATCTCTTCAGTTTTTGAAACAATTGTACTATATCTCCTACTTCAGCCGTTTTAAGTTTTGCAAAAAAATCCCTATCCGCACTTTCCACCGCCGGCAACGCTTTTGAAAATTGCTCGGACCCCAAAATAGTTATTGTTGGGTTTTTACTTCGTTCGTCAACTGACTGCGTTCGTTTAATAAATTTTTTAGCCTCTAGGCCACGTATTATTTGCGATGTCGTATTTGGATCTAAACCAGCCATTCTACCAATATCAGCCTGACTTACACTTTTTCCATCTTTAGTTAACCATGCTATCGTAGCAAGCAATACAAATTGCGGATGGGTCAAATCAAGGGGTTTGAGTACAACTTCAATCTTACTTCGCCAAAAACTACTTACCAACCACAAAAGATAGCCAGGGCTTTCTTCTGGAGTCTCAAACTGACTAATATGTCTAAAATTAATCTTTTTCATCGATAACAACTTCCATTTTTTTAGCAATTAACAGAAAGTCTTGCTTTGATATTTCAAAACATCCACGGCGAAAAGGGAAGCCCCAACTTTTTTTATTTTTGATAAAAGTTAAATCTGCAATCAATGGCTCAATCAAAGCATCTTTAGCTAATACAAACGAAACATCACGACGCCACGGAATAAAGTCACTGCTCATACAAAATTCATAGGGATCATTTTTATTTATCCTGCCAATGGCTGTAAATTTACGACATGGTAACTTTTCTCCAAAAATCTCAACCGGCGAATAGTAAATAATCCAATCACCAGGAAGCATTCGTTTGAGTGGGCCACCCTTGCCGTGACAAACCTGTGCAAATCCGCCCTCAACCCCTTTTTTGACATGCTCTCTACTTGCAACACCAATCCAATATTTTGTCATTGCTGTTCTGCCAACTTGTAAATTCTAATTCTATGGCCATCTGGATCAATTGCGACAAACGTTCGCCCAAAATCCATATCAATTGGCTTTTGAATAATCGTAATGCCCTGCAATCCCCAAACATTATAGATAGCATCAACATCTTCAACAGCAAAACATATTTCAGTCGCCCCTGGCAGAGCCATAGTTTTGGGTTCTACTGTATAAATTGACCAAAGACCCAACATAACCCCATTGGTTAGCATAAACATCACAAAAGTTGGCGATTGCTCTATCGGCTTAATACCAAAAAACTTGCTATAAAAAGCTGCGCTCTCTATGGGATTTTTAACTAACAGCAAAACAAACCCCAAGTTAGGTTTAAACATAAAAAGCTCCTTAAGATTAAATTAAAACCATATCATACTTATCATTATAATACGTATACGTATAAAGTAAAGCAATTAAACTAAACCCTGGTTTAGCGTTATGCAAAACCCCTAATTATTTTATCTTGATGCTCTCGTATAAGTAACCGTGACGCTAAGCACGCTCATAAATGATTACGATTTTGATTGCCTGTTTTTAGGCTCAATTGCAAGATATCATAGTTAATCACGATAGCCCTCAGTGTAACTAAGTCTATTAAAAATACCCTCTGCAAAATCTAGCCATGCTTGTGCAGTTACTGGTGATAATTTAATTGTCCAAAATGGTTTATAATGAGCAATCCATTCTGCATAAGCTTTTTTATTAGCTTTTTTATCAAATTGAATATCAGTCCAATTGCCGGGATATAAAGGAGTAATATGAAAAATTATATCACCATTGATATCATTATATAACCACGTTGCTAATTCATCATTCCACAATAAACTTTTTATACCAACCCAAGAATCGCCATCGCCATATTTTTCATATACAAGACCAGGCTTAAACTGAAGTTCTTGATTATAAAGATAACCAATATCTTGTATGATAGAAGGGTGCAAAGGCAATTGATTTTTTAATACTTTTTTAAGTGCATGTTTCAAGATATACATATTGTCATGAAGGGTATTAGCGCTCAATAGATGATTTTTATTATCTTTTAACAAAGTCATCACAACCTCATCACAACAAGATAGCTTTTCTATTTCTATATCAGAACTAATTCTTATTATCGCTTTATCTTGTAATTCAAAATCAATTACCTGCATCTTATTTTGCCTTTTCTGTTTACCAATCTTCTTCGAGTTAATTCATTTTTTACGCCCGACATGTGTGGCGTGCTACAAATGTATTCCCAAGTAGGGACATAGCCATGGTATTCTCCATGACCCGTTTGTTTAAATATAACAATCTGATTTTCGCTAATGCCAACTCGTTGTTTAGGCATACTTTCAATTTGAAACGAATTATTCAAAGCCGCTTGGCCGTTTATTGGCGCAGGGCTTTTAACGCCACCATTATAACCACCAATATAACCATCTTTAGAATGATAATCTACACCTTTATAAACAACCCCACTTGGATAAGGATCAACAGCAACCGAAGCCGCTTTTGCTTTCTTCTCTTGCCAATAACGATAATCATGTTCTTGTGCTTGATTAGTATGCTGATAAGGTGGTTGTGAAGTATATTCGCTATATGTATTAGCAACAGTTTCTAATATCTTGTTTGCTACCTCTGTTACCGCTGCATCTTTAGCTGCTTCTTTAACTTTATGGGCAACTTCTTTGGCTTTATTTACTACTTTATTGTTTTTATTTTTGTCATCGTCATTATTATTATTGCCAGGTGGCCCAGGCACAAATCCTTGAGGTGAGCTATTGCTATTGGAGTCTGATTGCGAATTATTATTATTATTCTTGCTTTTACAAGAATAGTTAACTGCATAACATACAGCGCCAACAGCAGCTGTGGCAGCTACCTGTGTTACCTCATAACTTGCAAAGGCGAATATGCTATCAAACACAATTTTAACACCAATGGCAGCAAAAAACGGGACATTATGAACTAAAATACCATCTTTTAAAATCAAAAAATTATGACAATCTTTAACTGATATATCATACAAAATATCGTCATATTTAAGCTGTTCGATTTGTTGAACAATGCAGGATTTTTCTTTTAGCCGACTACCAAAAAGACAATCACCTACTTGTAAATCAACTGCTTTTTTCCATTTTTTTTGATCTGATAAATAAAATCTTTGCTCTTTGGCCGTAGCTATTTTTATGTCATTAATAACAAGAAAAACAATCTCGTTTGCAGTACGGGTTGTTGTTGCCAAAATTGGCTTTTCTGTGTAGCCAGACTCAAAATCATAACAGGTAACGAGATCGCCAACGTTTAATTCTTCGATGGGGATATGAGTATTACCGCTCAAAACAAGGGTGCCAGCGGGGAATCCGCCAAAGGCCAAAAAATTAATTAAAAAAAGTGTATATAAAAAAATAGATCGTATTGTTGATTTCACGGCCAGACTCCTTTTTTATTGCTGGATTTTTGTTACCTATAATCATTTACCCAAGCTGGAATTTAGCAAAAACAGTTAAACCGGTCAATCTAGTTTTAGAGAAAATGTTGGCACGAAGTGATAATGTCCTATAACAAAGCAACAATCATAGCCTAATATTATTCAAAAACCAGACAAAATCACTATTTTATCTCGGTGCTCTCGTATAAGTAACCGTTACATTAATAGTAGATTGCTCTGATTCTTGCTTGCTTTGTACAACTACCGGCGAACTTTGTGCAACCGCCTGTACAGCTGGAGATGCAATAGTTTCAGCCATCGTCGTAGCTGATGATTGCGATTCTAATTGCTTAGATTCTGATTGTTTATCTGATTGTTTATCTGATTGTTTTGCTACACAAGACTCTGATTTTGATAGTTTATTAGATGAACAAGATGATTTAGATGGGCGAGAACTAGATTTTTGATATTTTCTAATTGCTTTCTTTATCTCTTTACAAACAGAAGCAATACCCCCTATGGCAGAAGCCGCTTCAGCAAGTCGTGATAACGTTAAAGGGGATTCTGGTTTTTTATCGCCATTATTATTTTTATTATTATCGTTATTATCGTTATTATCTCCACTATTTTTGTCACCACTATTATTGCTATTATTACTACTATTATCCCCGCTATCACTATTATTGGCATTATCGCTATTACTCAGTACATAGTTACCAATAACACCCCCAGCAACACTCATGGCTCCGACACCTGCTGCTAAAATTGCCTGCGACAATTCACAACCAGTAGCCAAGCACAATAAACTATCGCAAACAAATACTAATCCTGGTGCAGCAAATGCAAAATTATGAACTAGAATCCCTTCTTGAATCAAAAAGTTATGGCAATCTTTAACTGATATATCGTACAGCATGCCATTTTTTAATACGCCAATAATAAACGCACTATCTTGTAACATGTTGCTATTCAAAACAGTGCTATCCTGCTCACTATTATCAAACAAAATAATTTCTTCAATCACAAAAGCTTTTTTACCTAACTGTGCACCGTCTTTTTCTAACCGTACACCTGCCAGACAATCCCCTACTCGCAAATCAACCGCTCTTTTCCATGTTTGTTGATCTGGCAGATAAAATTTCTGTTCTTTAACCGTAATTATTTCTATCTTATCTGCCTGCCCACTACTCACCATTCCACTCGGCACACTACTCGGCACACTACTCGGCATACTACTCACTACCAAAAACACAAGCTTGCTTTTATCGATAGCATATTTTCTAATCGCTAAAACAGGCTTTTCAGTATATCTATTTTCTATACCCTCAGTCGCAAAATCATAACAAGTAACCAGATCACCAACTGCTAGTTTTTCGATAGCAACATACGTATCTCCCGACCGAACAAAAGTCCCCGCGGGAAATCCGCCAAAAGCTGAACAACTAATCAAAAAAAATAGATATCCATAAATAGATCGTATCTTCACTTTTAGACCCCTTTCTTATTATTGACGCAATACTATCTCTGATATAATCTTATTTAAGATAAAATATTTAAAAAAAAAAACGCTAACTAAATTTTGCTCTATAATATTGGCATGTTCATAAAATACGCAACCTTTAGGTTGGAACATCAAGACTTATTCTTTGTTATGGCTTGGATTTGCTCCCCACACATTCAAAAGTTTTGACTATTTTCCACTACTACCCTGCCTTGGTTTTTACTACTGGGCATTATAATTTCACACGTTTTTTATACATCTGGCAAACGACAACAGTATATTTTTCAACCACCAGATAATATTATTATTCAATGGTTAACTTTCGCAGGAACCAAAACTCTTTTTATTTACCTTATTCACCAACCGATTATAATTGCACTCATCTATCTTATTAGCTATTTTTGCTAATCTATTGATTTCCCGCTCTATTAATTTATTTAGCCTATAAATCAATATACTCGTCGACCGTGTCGGTGATTTTCAATAAAAAACAATGGATACTATTGTTTTTTCAATTATACTAAATATATGCTTTTATTTTTTCATAATTAAAGAAGGGTAATAATTATGGTTTTTTTAGATCCAAAAACAGATGTCGCATTTAAAAAATTATTTGGCGATAGTGCTTACAAAAATGTTGTTATTAGTTTTTTAAACAGCATCCTTAATCGTAAAGGAAGTGAAAAAATAGTTGATGTTGCTATGAATGATCCATACAATCATCCTGAAACAGTAGTAACTGATACTACCGAAGAACAAAAATCATCAAAATCAAGTATTGTCGATATCCGATGTATCGATCAAGCAAAAAATCGTTATATTATTGAAATGCAAGTTGTCAGACAAAAAGATTATCTAGAACGAGCTCAATATTATAGTTCAGTGGCATTGAGCCGGCAATTAAAATCTACTGAACCATTTGGCAAACTCGATCCGGTAATTTTTGTTGGTGTTTTAGACTTTAAATTTTTTTTAAATCCTAATTATATTTCTCATCATATACTATTAGACCAAGAAACTCATGAACATGTACTTAAACATTTAACGTTTCATTTTGTTGAACTAAAAAAATTTAATAAAGAACTTCAAGAATTAACGACCTTAACTGATAAATGGATCTATTTTTTAAAAAATGTGCATAGCATGGAAACCATTCCAAATAGCTTAAAAAATTCTGACCTAGATGATGCCTTTCATATTTTAAACAAAAGTACATGGTCGCCAGAACAACTCGAACTTTATGACCGAGACTTAGATGCTATACGTTCAGAACCTGGCAAGCGTGAATCTGCAAAAGAGGAAGGCAGAGAAATTGGCAAGGCTGAAGGTATTGAGATTGGTAAAGTTGAAGGCAAGTTAGAAATAGCAAAAGAAATGCTCAAAAAATTTGATATAAAAACAGTTATCGAACTAACCAAATTAGATATCGAAATAGTTAAAAAACTTAAATCAGAACAATAACATAAAATAACAATTATGATTTTTTTAGATCCCAAAACAGATATTACAATTAAAAAATTAGATACTAATGATCATAAAAATATTATTATCACTTTTTTAAATATTATCCTTAATCGCAAAAAAAATGAAACAATAAGCGATATCATTACCATAAATTGTGACCCTCAGGATTTCCCTGAACCATTAGCATTAATACCAAAAATTGTTTATATAGAATTCATTGACCAAGCAAAAAGGCATTTTGCTGTTGAAACACAAGTTATTACACAACGAAGCCGTCAATATCCGGATCCATATTATGAAGCGCTCGCATTATGTCACCCATTAAAATCAGGTCGTTTGCATAGAAAATTAGTTCCAGAACTTTTTGTTGGCGATTTAGATTTCAAGTTTTATAAAAATCATGATTTACAAAATGCCTTTCATATTCTAAAAAACAGTACCCGCTCATATCAAGATTTTGACCTTCATTATCGGTTTTTAGACATTATGCACACGCAAATAGCTCGCTATGAATATGCCTTTGAAAAAGGCATGGCTATAAAAAAAGCTAAAAGTAAAGTCATTGCTGAAGATGAATGGAAAATTGATATAGCAGAACAATGTTTGGATGTTTTTGATATTGAAAAAATTGCTGAAATGACAGATCTAGATATTGAAGTTATTAAACAACTTAAAATTGATATTCGCAATTGCTTTTGAGCACAATAGTCTTTTTTAAAAGCGGCAATCCAATACAAAAAAAATAAAATCAAGAAAGTTAAGCTAAATCTATTAATCTTAAAATATATGAAAAATCATAGATACTATATTTTTTTCTATTATACTAAATATATGCTTTTATTTTTTATAAATAAGGACCTCGCTCATGAAACTAACCATAGACCAACATATACTCGATACTTATCCTAAAACTACCATTGCTTATGTTATTGCAAATATAACCGTTAAAGACTCTGATTCTCACGTAAATCAAATTAAAAACGATCTTGCTCATATATTACGGAATATGAATATTAATAGCGGCAACTATGGTTCCCATCCCAATATAGCAGGTTGGCGCAACATATTTAAAACATTTAATGTCAATAAAAGCTATCGTTCTTCAGTTGAAGCGCTCGTCAAACGTGTTGCGTCAGGCCACAACATGTGGAATATATCAAGCATGGTAGATTTCTATAATAGTTGTTCAGTCATGACCATGATTCCCATGGGCGGATACGATCTCAATACCATCAAAGGGGACATTACTCTTAGATATGGAAAATCCAACGATATATTCAACGCCCTAGGGATTGACGCAACAATTACCGTTGAGCCTAATCATATCGTCTATTCTGATGAAGAAAAAATTATCTGTTGGTTATGGAACTACAAAGACTCTAAGTTTTCCTCAATTACTAAAAACACAACAAAAGCGATCTTTTTTTTAGACTCTGCATTTGATCTAAGCGTTTGTTCAATGGACAAAGCAATAGCGATACTCGAAGATATTCTTGTCAAAATGGGCGCTGAAATCCTAAAAGATGGCATATTAAACCAAGAATGCCCTACTGTTTCTATTGATCTAGAAAATTTAACGGCCATAGAAAAAAAACCAACCATAGAAAATTATGAAACTTTTTTAAAAAATAACACCGCCGCAACCAAAAATACTCTTATTTCAGAAGCACCAGTATTACCTGATATAAAAAAATCTCAAGAACATCAAGTTCGTCTACAAAAGCTAGAAGAATTGCGAAAATTAGGCATTGAGCCTTGGCCTATAGGTAATCCCGTAAATGCAACAACTCAAGATATAATACATGAATTCCAAGAATCAGAGCCTAAACAAGAAACAGAATCTCAGCAAAAAACAGAATCTAAAAAAGAAGCAATCGCTGGTCAAGATACTGAATCTAAAATATATCACGTATCTGGACGACTTATGGCACTTAGAGAACATGGAAAAACACTGTTTGCCACGATACAAGACAGAACAGGAAAACTTCAGATTTATGCCAAACAGGCTGATCTTGGACAAGAACAGTTTGATATTTTTATAAAACTTATTGATATTGGCGATATTATCTGGGTTGCGGGGACCTCTTTTAAAACACGCATGGGAGAAATAACGTTAAAAATATCAGCATTCTCTCTGCAGAGTAAATGCTTATTTCCGTTACCAGAAAAATTCCATGGCCTTACCGATATTGAAACAAAATATCGGCAGCGATATCTCGATTTAATTACTAATTCAGAAACCAAAGAACGTTTTATAAAACGATCCCTTATCATAAAATTAATGCGTACTTTTCTAGATAGCCATAACTTTATTGAAGTTGAAACTCCTATGCTGCATCCAATTCCTGGTGGCGCTGCCGCACGTCCCTTTATAACCCACCATAATACTTTGCATACTGATCTCTATTTACGAATCGCACCAGAACTGTATCTAAAACGATTAGTCGTGGGTGGCATAGAACGCGTTTATGAGATTAATCGCAATTTCCGCAATGAAGGAATAAGTACACGCCATAATCCTGAGTTTACCATGGTCGAATTTTATGCTGCTTACTTTGGTTTCCAAGATATGATAACTTTTGTAGAAGCCATGTTACGCATTATTGTAGCTGAAACAACAGGTTCAACGCTACTTACTTTTGGTACTCATGAGATCGATTTTGGCCAACCATTTGTACGGTTAAGTATGAAAGAAGCAGTAGTCAAATATGGAAACTGCTCAGAGCAAGATCTTTCAGAGACAAACATTAATACTCTGTTTACCAAACATCAAATACCATTAGATGATAAAAATGCGTCTTGGGGGCATAAATTATGCACTCTTTTTGAAGCTCTTGCAGAAAGTTCATTAATACAACCCACCTTTATCACCGATTTCCCCGTTGAAATATCACCACTTTCAAAAAGATCTGCCAACAATCCTGCAATTGTCGATCGTTTTGAGCTTTTCATTGCTGGCATGGAATTAAGTAACGGTTTTAATGAATTAAACGATCCTTTTGATCAGGCAGAACGCTTTAAAGAACAGGCTATGGATGAAGGTAATCTAGAGGCGCATCGATATGATGCTGATTACGTTCACGCCCTAGAATATGGCCTACCTCCGACTATTGGTGTTGGCATCGGTATTGATCGTCTTGCTATGATAGTTACCAATACGACTTCTATTAAAGATGTTATTCTCTTTCCTACCTTAAAAAGTAGATAGTATAACTTACCTATGAATCTCATATTAACAAAATCTGAAAGAAGTTTCATGAAATTACTTACTCAAAAAAAATCTATGCCATCGACTGTTGCTATACTTGCTTTTTTGCTTATCTCGTTTTCTACCCATTTTTGTCATTCAGATAGTCTCCCTCAGCGAATTAAAGCCGGAATTAAAGCTGGTGGTTGGGCTGGGTTGGTAGATGGAGGTGGAGCAGCGTGTATAGGAGGAGTTCTAATGGGAGGCAGAGAAGATATACCCATCAATAACCCTTTTTCAGACACTATAATTCCTGTAACTCCTGTAAACAGAGCCATACTTGATGGTTTTGTCTTTGCCGCTATTGGTACTGTAGGAGGGGCAGGATTAGGAACTATAACGGCAATCGTATCTCCTAACGCAGAAACAACAGAAAAAAGAACAAAAAACATAGTATCTTGGTCTATGAAAGGTTTCATAATGGGATATATGGCTCAAGAACTAAGCGGACAAAAACACTCTTTCGGTGATTTTAAGGTCATAGGCCTTGCTGTGGGACTTATTGTAGGAATAGCAAAATGGGTAAGAATTGTACCAGCTGATACCAAAGCACAATCCTCTACTCCACCGCCAGCGCCAACACAAAAATCCTTGGTTTCTTTAAATTTAAATTTAAATTAATTTTACCCAACTATTTACAGCGCTTATTCGCTTTTAACCCGCCAATTTATATTTAGCATGCTCTATTTATATCACCATACTATTTTCTTGCCGACGGCGATGGCAATGGGCACACGTCCCTTATGGAACAAAATGCTTTATCAAGATCATCGGTCAATATAAAAAAATCTAAATCTTTTGCATCAACCAATCCATGAGCGACAGGTCCCTGTCTAAGCCATTCAAAAAAGGGGTTCCAATATTCTGTACCAACTAAAACGACCGGTAACTTGTCCAAACTTTTTATTTTAATAAGCGTAAAAGCTTCAGACAATTCATCCAAAGTACCAAAACCTCCGGGGAAAATAATAAAAGCTTGAGAATAGCTCATAAGAAGCATTTTCCGTGCAAAAAGATAATCTAGCTCAAAATAGTCTTGCATGCAAGTATTACGTTTCTCTCCCAACGATTTAACGCTTATTCCTATACTTCTCCCCTTCCCTTTTTTAGTAAGCCGAGCACCGCAATTGGCGGCCTCCATAACACCTGGGCCACCGCCCGTCAATACAGAAATATTATGATCCGTAAATCGTTCTGCAAGTCTCTGTATCTGCTCAACATATACAGAATTACGCGATAAATTAGAACCGCCAAAAATAGTAACTATAGGTCGAGGAATTGCCGAAATTTTCCATGCTCCATATAATATTTGCCAAAGGACACGATGAAGTTTAAAAAAAAACGAAATAAATTCTCCTATTTTATCAAACATATCCGTCAGCCTTTCTAAATAAATTAATCTATCTTGCCCAAAAATTTTCTTTTACCGAATTTTCTACGACCAATGCAAATTGACAATTTGAGAAATATAAAATAATATTACTAACATGTAAACTAAATATATTCATTTGTTTATAACTATTAAAGGATTTTATGAAATTAAAAATTATAACGATAACTATTGTTACTCTATTATGTATCTCTTCTGCTAGTTTCTGTAACCTGCCATCTCTCAATTCTAGCGCTTCTGATTCTACTTCTATTGATTCTGGCAATCCTATTCATGATTCCAGCTCTAAAAGCGAAAACGCTAAACAAGGCATAGTAAGCAAAATGAAAGACGGAGCTGTAATAGTATCTAAGCTAGGATTTCATTGTAGCACAGTAGGAGGAACAATCTTAGGAACAGCCTTAGGAATAATCGTAGGAGCATATATAGGATCAAAGAAAGCAGCCGCCAAAGCAGCTGGAACAGGAACAGAAACAATAGTCGCAACAGGAGTAGGAATAGGAGGAGCAATAATTGGAGCAGTAGGAGGAGTAATGGTTGGAGTAATAATAGGAGTACCGCTGGCAATGGTCGCCGCACCATTTGGAGCAATAGCTGGCGCAATAGGAATTTTACCCGAGAAAAAATCACCGGATAAAGAAAAAAAATAAAAAGCTTCGTGTATAATTTTATTACCGCTCTGCTATCTACATAAAACACCATAATTTGTGAATTTTTCAAATTTTTTGCCAATTCACAAATTCAACTTGTAATTCATAGGCGAGATCTGGTAAAATAAATCTGAATTTAAAATACACAAATAAAGAGTTAAACAACATGAAAAAATCTAAAAATAAGTTTATTTTTCAGTTCAACCATACTTATATACTATTGATTGGACTGTTATTAGTCCATGCTCTAATAAAATCAGATATGTCGGATAGCCCTACCGACGTGTCTTCAGAAAAACAAAAAACCTGTCTCTCTTTTGAAACATACGATTATGATAAAAATGAACCGCTCTGGTTAACTGTTTTTGTGCATGGCATTGTTAGCATACAGCCCTATCTTTCATTTAATAATTTTATGCGTTTTATGCAAGACAATATAAAAGATACTTATTACGAAAAATCGGTAAGCATTATACGTGAAAATGAATTTTTCTATAAAAATCAGCCAATGGGACCGATAGGGCTTCATTATATAGATCCCCTTCAACATCTCTCCCAAAAAAACAATAGTTCACTTGCAATGGTCTATATTTTTGAACAGATGCAAAAATTAGCTGGTGATAAAAAAGCAGCACATCGCTACTATCTTTTTGGTTGGTCGGGGCTTTTGAGTCCCCGTGGCCGCTATGAAGATGCAAAAAAATTATTTGAACTTTTAGATCAAGAAATTCAACGGTTAAAACCTGACCACAACGATATACGTATTCGCCTTATAGGATATAGTCATGGTGGCAATGTTGCCTTAAATCTTGGCGCTATTCATCAAGATATATATCCAACCTCTGAGCTTTCTATAGATGAACTAATCTTAATCGGAACGCCAATTCAGCATGATACAGATTATATGATCAATGATTCCCTATTTAAAAAAATATATAATATCTATTCTTGTTCAGATCGTGTACAAAAAATTGATTTTTTTTCGTTGAAACGTCTTCTGTCCGGACGCACCTTTACTCCTTATAAATGCTTTACCCTCCCTTCAAAGCTGACGCAAATTCAGTTAAAAATCATGCGTCACAAAACAGATAGACAGTCTCGAAAAAAATGTACCCATCAACAAAAAATATTGGATCCAAAAAAACGAGGTATTATTTCAGGACGTTCATCTTTATTAAGAAATGCCTCTCCGGGACATGCTGAATTATGGATGTTTGGGTGGACGCCACGATTTTATCGCTCTCATTATCCCCTATATCCATTACCAACAATAGGCATACTCCCTTTTATTTTAAAAAGTGTTAAAGAATATCTTGATCTTGACCGCCAACATCATATCAAAAACCGTTATCTTTCACATAATCGATCAAAACATATCATTGTGGATGTCCGTCCGCAAGACGAATATATATTGGTAAAAAAACAAAAAACAAAAGCGTTAAAACTTATTCTTCCTTTTATCCCTACCCACCTATTAAAAGAATTACAAAATACCGTTGCTTCATGTGCTGCTGAAAATTATACTCGAAAAGAATACGAGTATAATACCCGAAAAGCAATTAAAAAATCAAAAAAAACATATCAAGATCTCTATGCAGCAAAAAAAGGTGGAAACGATAACAATAGACGATGTGGAAAGCGATGCAGAGTTAAAGCGGTAGCCATTGTGCCCGAACAACAACAATTTCTATCGACAACTTGCAGAATATATAATAATATAGCTAAGCTGTAAGCTAAATATATGTATTTTTTTATAATAATTAAAAGAGTCTGTTATGAGATTAAAAATTACAAAATCAATTATTTTTACTCTATTATTTACTTCATTTTCTATGAGTCTCTGTAACTTACCTCTTACCCTGGCTACCCCTGAACAAACAGCCACTTCTAAAAAAAACAATAACCTCACTATTAGTCTTTCCAATCCGCCCATTGACAATTCCAACTCTCAAAATAATGATATAGGTATATTAGGTGGAGCTATAGAAGGAGCTAAAAAAGGCTTAGAAATTCCGTATAAAGTAGGAACATATGTGGGTATGCCACTAGGAGTAATAATAGGAGCTGTTATAGGAGGAGGTGGGGGATATGCACTAGCAAAAGAGACAAACTCAGAAATACAGACTATAGCAGTAATTGGCCTAGGGGTCATTGGAGGGGCCATTGGCAAAGTAATTGGAGGAACACTAGGAGGAATAGCCTTCGCTATATCTTGCGCTCCTATATCAATACCAGCAGGAACAATAATAGGAGCTCTAAACAGAGCCTAATATCAATTTCAGTTAATCACCATGAATAAAGTTAATTTGCTCGTTCTTATTTAGTGGAACTGGTATAATATCAGTTTTATGTGATTACAATAAAAAAACGAATCTAAAAATAACTATACAGCCCCCTTCAAAATCGATCTTTCCCAGCCGCCACGGGTCTCCGGCCATAATTTTGGGGTCCCGAATAAACTCTATAGCTAAGTGCGTTAAAAATTCCCCGTTTTTTTAAACTTACTCTTGTTGATAAGTTTGCTAGTATTGCCCCCTCCGGGGGCAATACAGATCGGGGTTATCTATCAGCGCTTTGCTATAGTACAACCTACTTAATAAGCAGATAAATCTTATGCCATAAATCGATCAGATCTTCCATGGTCAGTTGCTGCGCTCGTAGCGCAAGCATCTCTTCTGGAAATATATTCATTGGGTAATGTGATTGAGAAACGTTGTTACGCAGTGTCCTACGAGGCTGCCTAAAACATATTTTGATAAATTGCCAAAACTTTTGTATTTCAATAATTTCAGGATTATTTTTTCGTGGCTTAAAATAAAGAAGTCGAGAATCAACTTTTGGCTGAGGAATAAAAGCATCGGGGGATACTTTAAGGAGTAACTTCCAATCAAAATACCATTGAAAAAAAATAGATACAAAACCATACCCTCTACCCGTTTTTTTAGCAATTTTTTGCGCTACTTCTTCTTGCACCATAATAACCCCTTCTTTAATATGATCTCTATGATCTTTAAAGCGCTGCAAAATGGGGAAGGTAACCTGATAAGGAAGATTGGCTAAAATAGTATAGGGAGCGCCAGTTTCTAAAAAATGAAGATCTGCTGTTAAAAAATTTTCCTCAAATATCTGTAAGCGTGCGTCATGTATAGTAGATCTTATGTGAGTAGCCCAATCAGAATCGATCTCAAAAGCAAAAAGATTTGCTATCGGTTCTGCTAAAATATGGCGTGTTAAAAAACCTTCACCACAACCAATTTCTAATACTCGTGTTTGAGAATCTAGTGTTACCTGATCCAACATAGCATGGATGACAGATTCTTTTTGTAAAAAATGTTGTCCATACTTTTTCTTTAATCGAATGCCTTTTAAATGTGCCACAAATTATACCAATTTCCTGTGATTATAGTTAATCTATTTACCCCACCTATTTATACCCCATCTGTTGATAGAGTTTCCTTTTATCAGCGGGAACCCTGATTCACCCCTCCGGGGGTAATAACTTATATTCTTAAGTTTATTTTTCGTTGCTATTTTTTTATTATTATTTAGAGAAAATGGGTATTATTCCATTAATGCTTCTCTAAAAAAATCAATCTCTTCTAACACTTTACCCGCACCATTAACCACGCAAAAAAGTGGATTTTCTGCAACTCGAACCGGCAATCCAGTTTCCTTTGCAAGTAATTGATCAAGGCCACGCAATAACGAACCCCCACCAGCCATGACAATTCCTCTATCTACCAGATCTGAAGATAATTCAGGCGGTGTATTTTCAAGTGCCAATCGTACTACATCTACAATACTAACGATGGTATCAAGTAACGATTCATTCACTTCGGGTGCAGACAGCGTAATTGTTTTTGGTACGCCAGTTACTAAATCTCTTCCTTTAACCTGCAATGTCTCTGCAGAACTATGTGCATCTATTAAAGCCGATCCTATATCTATTTTAATCTGTTCAGCAGTACGTTCACCAATTAATAAATTATATTTACGTTTAACGTATTGTACAATTGCTTGGTCCATTTCATCGCCACCAACGCGAATTGATCTACAAAAAACTACTGACTTTAATGATATAATGGCAACCTCTGTAGTTCCACCTCCAATATCAACAATCATATTACCTACTGGTTCTTGTACCGGCAATCCTGCACCGATTGCTGCCGCCATAGGTTCTATTATAGTGTATACTTCCCGAGCCCCAGCCTGCATAGCTGAATCTTTCACTGCTCGCTTTTCAACTTGCGTGATTCCGGACGGTACACCGATAATCATACGAGGCCTAATAAGTGTACGTCGATCATTATGTATTGTTCTAATAAAATAACGAATCATGCTCTCTGTTAATTCAAAATCTGCAATTACTCCATCACGTAATGGACGACAGGCAATAATATTTTCTGGTGTTTTGCCAAGCATCTCTTTTGCGCTTTTACCTGCTGCCAATACCACTTTTGTATGTACCTTAATGGCAACAACTGAGGGTTCATTAAGCACAATGCCTTTGTTTCTAGCATATACAACGGTATTTGCCGTACCAAGATCGATTGCCATGTCGTTGGAAAAAATAGAAAATAACCTACGTGCAGGAAAAAATTTCATTTTTATACCTTTATCTCTACTTATATTTTTCTAAAAATTTTATTGCTCGCGCTCTTCTTATTTAAAACGCACATTCTATGCCAAGAGAAATTTTATGCGTTTTAAATATATTGTCTGTCACAAATAACGAAACAGGAATATCCCATTTAAAAGAGATTATAGGCTCTGCCTGCATATCCTTTTCTAATGTACCAAAATTATAAAAAACTTGTAAGGTAAAATAATCAGAACCCCAGCTAGATAATTTTTCTATCTGTTCAAGATTTACCGGAATATACTTCTTATTTTCTACAACAGGATCCCCGTCGAGTAGGTGGGGTATAGCACAAGCACCTGAACGAGCATCAGACCACTTATCTTCTAAATGCTTAGTCATCGTATAGGAAAGACTTGCCCCTAATCCTGGACGAAGATTTTCAAAAGCAATCATAGGTGAAAAAACAAACGTGAAACCAGGATTTACTCTCGCATTACCCGCGATAACACCAAAAATACCGGGCTCATTTTGGAGCGGCAAACGTTGCCTATCTGTTAATGGAAAACGTTTACTCATACGAAATAAAAATCCAACCTTTAAATCTTCACGTACTTCAAACAGGCCATCAAGCGCCCCATACATACCCCAATGACCATTTCCTCCAAATGGAATCGAACTTGGTATACTTATGTCTCGTTTTTTACCGGTCGGCACCAGTGCACCTACCCGCGCACCAATATTAAAACTACGAAACTTAAAATAATGAGTTCGTTCATAGCCGAATCGTAAGCACCAATCAATATCACCAAATCCATATCGAGTGGCCTGATCTCGAGATAAGCCAACGTCATGAAGCATATGCCGTACATAGTCATCGACAGATGGATCTAGCCTAAAATCATGAAACGTATTAACACGCATAAAAAAACTATTTATACCCATAGAAAGCCAATTCTGAAAAAAAAGTGGGGTATAAAATGAAAGAGCAACTCCTTGCGCCTGCATTTTTGCCGTTGGTTTTATAAATGTTGTTGGTATTGTCTCTCCTGGCATAAGAGGATTTTGATGCCCTGCTTTTACAAAGGCCTGTACATAATGATTAAAATCAAAAACACCAAAAAGAGCTGGGATAGAGCTCGTCTCATCATTCCGAACAGCTTCGGAAGCAGTAGCCACAAAACCATCTAAAATAACTGAATGTTTTTTATCATTCAAATAAAGAAGCTGTCTTTCCCTAAGAAATATAAACCGATTATCATAGACCATAGCAAAAGAAGAAAACACCGTACAAAATAAAAAAACATATATAAAAAAATTACGAACAAACATTACTGATCCTCATATAGTTATAAAGCTCAGCCAAGAACATTCTATTACCATAAGCCCGTATATTAATGGCCGATATATCATGGTATATAATAACGTATTCTCTGCTTTTGAAAAGAACTTTTGGAAACTAAGCAATTATTAAACTATCGCAAACGCTTTTAATTTTACGAATAATAATGCTATAGTTTCGAATATAGTTAAAAAAAATAAAAGGGGGATTTCGACTATGCATGTTACTCAGGCTATTGGTACACGCTATATACCTCTGTTATTAATTTTTTTATGCATAAATAGCTACGCCAATACTAATACAGTTACCGATACCGAATGGACATTTATAGGAGCTGGGGCATCAGGCTTAGCCTTCATTGGAATGTTGCTCGATAATGGGATTGATCCGCAATCAATCACCTGCGTTGATCCTCATTTTAATGTAGGACGATTGGGCGATTATTATTATAATGTACCCGGAAATACAACTGCGGAACATTTTATAGCCTTTGTAAATGAATGCGAAACATTCCAAAAAATCTCTTCCCCTGCACTCGACTATTTACGTAACTATTACCCTTTTGAATGCTGTCATTTAAAAGTAGTTATTGATGCCCTAAAAGACATTACTAAATATCTAAAAAAAGAAATAAAAACGTATACTGATACTGTCAGCAAAATAGAATTTAAAAATAATAAATGGAACATATCTCTAAAAAGTGGCACTTTATTTACTTCATATAACTTAATATTAGCGACCGGATCACACCCTAAAGTTCTCACTTATACTAATTCTGCACCAACAATCCCCCTCGATGACGCTCTGGATAAAGAGCGTCTTCAAAATTATATTACGCCCGAAGATACTATAGCCCTTATTGGCGACTCGCACTCGGCTATGCTTGTATTAAAACATTTATATGAGTTAGGAATAACTCGCATTATCAATTTTTATTTAAATGATATTACCTATGCTTATGACATGGGAGAAGGAAATATACCTGATTATAATGGACTAAAAGGAGATATTGCCGAGTGGGTGTTTAATGTATATGAAAAAGAAAAACCAGCCTCGATTATCCGCATAAAAAATAATAAAAAAGCACGAAAATCACTGATCCCACTTTGCACCAAAATTATCTATGCTGTTGGCTATGAACGTAATCAGATTCCTATTACAGGTATGGATAGCAATACCCTCGAATATGATCCATTAACGGGCGTTATCACTCCTCGTTTATTTGGTGTAGGCATTGCTTTTCCGGAAAAAATAATTGATCCATGGGGCAAAGAACAGTTTACGGTAGGCATAATAGATTTTTTAAACTATGCACAACGAATTGTACCGAATTGGATTACAAAAAAACAACAGACTTCTTATCTGGCAAAATTTAAACATCTTTTTGATATCAGGGCAATTTCCCCCCCCCAGCCCCCCCAAGGGGGGTAAGAGAGTGGGGCCCCTACGGGAGCCCCACTAAAACCAACTAGAAAAACGTGAGTATAATAACCCGACCCCCCAAAAGGGGTAAGAGAGTGGGACCCCTACGGGAGCCCCACTAGAACCAACTAGAAAAACGTAAATATAATAAATAAATAAAAAAGTTATGAGTAAATACGCAAAAATATATGTACAAAATCAAATATTAGCATGAGAGTATCTAAATAGCATAATAAAAACAGGAGAATAGTGGTGAAATATGCAAAAACAGCCTTATTATTAGTTATAATAATAGCCTGCATAGCCTTTATTCATTTTTCTGGCCATTTTGACTTATATTATCTACAACAACATAGTCGATACTTATTATCGATGGTACACGCTCATTATGGTGTTGCATCTTTAATCTACCTACTACTCTTAGCAGGAACTGTTTTTATTGGTATACCTATTACTATGCCCCTATGTCTCATTGGAGGATATTTATTCGGGCTTTGGCATAGTATACTCTATTCATTAATCAGCATTATGACTGGATCTATCGCGTATTTTATGGTCATGCGTTTTATTGTTTTAAAAGCTAATGCTTCCATCCCGAACAATAACAATAGTCCCTCGCACACCACTGATAGCTCTCATAATACGTACACAAGTAACAGCAATTATATTAATAACAGTAGATATGCTAAATATTTACAACAATTTAAAGATTCAATACATACGCATGGCATCTGGTACCTTCTTTTTTTACATTTTATCCATATTGTACCCTATATTGCCATAAATACACTTGCTGTATTAGCCAATATCCCCCTTACAACATTTGCTATTTCCACTTTCATCGGCGCAATTCCGGCCGTTGGTATATATAGTTATACAGGCCAAAAAATAACTACGCTTAACTCTATATCTGACATTTGGCAACCGAGCAGTATCTTTTTATTTTTATTGTTGATAGGCTTTACCCTACTACCAATACTATTTCGCAAACGCTCTTTACGATCTCAATAAAATTTCTGTAATTTTTTTATCTAAAGCGGTAAAATCAGGATAAAAATTTAACCCTAAAAAATCAGATTTTTGGGTAATCAAAATAGCTTCTAATCCATAAGACAATGCAGCTTCATAATAGTTTTTCTCAGCCTCTATAAAAATAATAGTCTCTCCGTACTCTTTTTTACGATCAATAAAAAAAGCGTATGCTTCTTTGTCCGGCTTTACCTGGTGCGTATCAGACGATACTATGATTCCATCAAATAAAGAAAAGAGCTCAGGAAATTTTTCTTTCAAAAGCGCAACCGTTATGGGATCGCTATTAAAAAAGGCAATGATAGTGTGATTTTTATTCTTATATCGCTTAAGAGCCTCTAGCCCAGATCGTACTATTTTAAGACTAGAAACAAATGATTCTGGGGTAAGCATATGTGAAATGAGCATACTCACCATATCTTTTTCTAAAGTGCTTGCAAAACATTCAGCGTGTTCTTCTGTTTTTTGTAAAACAATTTTCTTAAGCTCTGAGCCACTCTGTTTACCGGTTTGCCAATCTCTAAGACAAGCAGGAATATGATCACAAACTTGATCATATTCCTGCACTAGATCACCACTTATTTTATGCAAAATAACATAGACCATCCGCGACAGCTCCGCCCCCACGGAGGAAAAACCGATATTTTTACTGCGCGCATAAGCCATTATGCGAGAAAAACCAATTTCTTGTATCATCTTTTTTGTATCAACATCCAACAAAATCGCATTTAATTCAAAAACAAGAACAACTCCTGTTTTTGATCTTGGAATAACGTTTGAAATAACGCCTGTAATAGCGTGAGGCTTATTCTCTGTTTTTTTAGAAAATGATATTTTTTCAAAAGCAGGCAAAAAAACAGGAGCATTAGAAATATAAAGTTGCTGACTATCAAACAAATTTTTAGAAAAAACAATATATAGCACCAAAAGAATGCTTGTTACCGCAAGTAGAGAATACACTATACTCAACCATCTTGTCCGTTTAGCCATATAAACCCCCTCCTCCTTAAACCTTTTTTTGCTCAAGTTTTTTTATTGCGCTGAAACAGTCACAAAACCATCTCCCGTAAAGCTATCCCCATCAATAAAAGACGCAACAGCTTTTTCGATAGCCATAAAATCAGGCTTAGCCGCTATGCCGAGAAAATTTGATTTGGGCTTACACCAAATACCGCAAAGACCCTGTTGGCATGCCGTTTCAACATTTTCTCTCTGATCATCAATTAGAATAAGAACCTCATTATATGCATGTTTACGTTTAACAAATGAAGCATACGATTCTTTCTCGGGCTTCATACACTGTACTTCGCCTGATATAAGAATTTCATCAAACAACTCAAATAACTCGGGAAATTTTTCTAACAAAAGGTCTAATGATTCTTTATCCCAATTAGAAAGCACAAAAAGTCGATGTCCCGCCTTTTTGCATTCTCTCACAAAAGCAAGTCCTTCAGGAATAAGTCTTACGGTAGATATAAGATGTTGGGCGATAAACATTTTATTAATAATGCAACGAACAAGTTTTTTTTCTATAGAACTTGAAAACCAAGCTGGATTTTTAATAATAGCAGTGTTAACATAGGTAAGTAATTCTTCATTGGTTTTAAAGCCTTTTTGCCAATCACACATAATACCAGGCATTTTATTACCATAAGGATCACAGGCATTAGCCAGATTACCTTCTTTTTGTATTTTGTTGAAAATTTCATACGTTTTTTTAAGTAATACTTCTTTAATAGACAATGGATTAATTCTGTGTGAAAAAGCAAAATAACTTAAATTAGTGACTCCCAACTCATTCATTGCTTTTGTAGTATCATTGTCTACCAATACCCCCTGCAAATCAAGAATAATAGAAACTCCTGTTGGTGATGCCGGAATTGATTCTACCGCATGATGAGTACGAAGCATATTATTTTTGATAAATCTAACTACTTTTGATTCTAAGCCAAACGCTAGAGGAAGCATTGTCCCAAAAAATAATATAACCAACACAAGCTGTTTTTTATTCATTATTAAACTTTCACTTTTTATTACATAAAATCTTTAATTATATTTTATTATAGTATAATTAATATAATAAAATATAGCAAATAGGGTTCTTTTATATTAAAAATTGTTATTCTAGTTGAATTGTGTATAATAAAATGTTTTTATCATCTATTTAATGCTATAATTAATATTAAGCTTAAAAAATAGAGCCTGATATACATAAGCCCGACATAAATAAGCGCAAAAAGCCATAAACAAATATAATACTATGTATAAAACACTACTTTTTGATCACTATCAAAACCCTCGCAACAAAGGAGGACTCAATTCTCCTGACTTTTCATCACAACGTGCCAATCCATCGTGTGGGGACATAGTATGCTTTCAAGGTAAAATAACTTTAGAAATAGTGACCGCTATAGCTTTCTCTGGTATTGGATGCGTTATTAGTCAAGCGACAGCTTCACTCCTCAGCGAATATATTCTCAATAAACCCATATCCCAAATCTCTTCGCTCGATAAAAATTTTATTGAAGAACTAATCGGCATGCAATTAGGGCCTTTACGCTTAAAATGTGCGCTACTACCACTTGAAGCGTTACAAGCATCTTTATTGCCTCTACTGGCGACACCTCTGGCAAAAACAGAGAGCGAAAAATAATGCTAAATCGTTCTAAGCTTATACAAGAACTATCACGAGTGTCCGTCAATCTTTTCAGAGACTGTTCGGAAGAAATAAGCAGAGCGGCATCTCTCTGGCAGCTTGCATCCAACGATCCCGAACTTGCTTTAAAAATTAGCTCTCTCGAGACACCTTGGCTCCTTCTTCCTATCTGGCAGCAAGCACTCATTAATAAGTCTATCCCTATACAAAATAAAATAACTGAATATTCAATCTTATCAGTTGATGGCTCACAAATCTATCCGGATAGACATCAAGGCCACTCCTGCTTTTTAATTAACATTGGCAGCATAGCCCTTTTATACACCGACATCTCATCTCAGGCCCACCTCTTTTCAAGCCCATACATTTTTAGCTCTTACGATCCAAACGGCCTACATGCATCAACAGATCTCGTCAACTGCAAACGACAAGAGCTAGAATTTGCAGAAGGCTTAAAACAGGGGCTCGAATGGCAAAAAAAAACGGAAATAATCCATTTTTGCTTCTTTTTGATGGGTCTCTTGTCTGTTGGCTTTTAGAATCTAAAGATACAAAGCTCCAGGAACATTTTTTACCAAAATATATTGATTTATTAGAGCAGATGCACCTGCAACAAATACCTATTGCTGGCTACATTAGTATGCCTAAAAGCAAAGAACTCGTAAACGTATTGCGCTTAATAGAAGCTAATTTTGATCAGCACAACATCAAAAGTCAAAGCTTAGAGCATGTTTTCGATACAGACATAGCACACCTTTTTTTACAACCATATGAACGCACCATTGTTTTTCAAAATAGAGCAACCATGAGCATGCATTATCCTCCTTCAATACGGCCTCATTTCTTTTATATCCATGTAGGCTCAGAAATCGCGAGAATAGAGATTCCAGGATGGATAGCAAATAATGATACTTTAGTAAATCAGATTGCACAGATCATTATTGATCAATCAAATAAAGGATACGGATATCCTGTTGCTATAGCAGAAGCTCATGAAGCTGCTGTAGTAAAAGGACCCGATAGAGATTTTTTCTATCACCTGCTTGATAAAATAAGTATTGATAAAGGAATAAATAATACTATTTCTCAAAAAAGTATACGTAAAAAACATATCGGCGTATAAGCTTTGCTAGCGCAAAAACTTCTGTCTTAAACTAACTTTATTCGCCCGCCGTGAAGTGGGGAAAAAAATTTAACAATATCGTTAAATGTATATAATTTGTTAACCCAAAAACTTTTTAAAAAAGCCTGCTATATAGCCATCATTTTTCTCAGCACTTGTACCTATCAATGCCGAATAGTCTATCAATGATTTTTTTGCATCAGCATCTAATTTTTTAGGAATAGAACACTGGGTAACAATAACCAGATCTCCAAAACTATTACTACGCAAAGACTTAAATCCTTTACCCGGAATAACTATTTTTTCCCCAACAGGAGTCCCTTTTGCTATTTTTATCGTCTGCGTTGAGCCATCTAAACTTTCAAAATCAATTTGACACCCAAAAACAAGTTGAGGGTAAGTAAGCATTACACTACACTCCAAGTCATCTTTTACTCGTTTGAATTTTTTATCAGACATCACTTCTATTTTCAAAAGAAGATCCCCTGCTCCGCCTCCATACACGCCTGCATCTCCTTTGCCAGATATACGAAGTTCAGCACCATTAAATATTCCCTGAGGAATGGTTACCGTAAACTTTTCATACTTTTGTACACGAGACTGTCCTTTACACACATCACATGGAGACTGAATTCTAAACCCTTGTCCATTACATTCGCCACAAGCTTGCGAATACATAAAAAAGCCTTGCTGAAAGTTTATCTGTCCTGCCCCTTTACAAGTCGTACACGTTTTTATCTGTGTTCCCGCCTTAGCGCCTTTGCCCTGACACGTCTCGCAACTGAAAAAGTGATAATAGCTTACCTCAATTTTTGTGCCCAAAAAAGCAGACTTTAAAGAAATAGTTTCTTCTTTAAAAAGATCATGGCCACGAACAGGAGATGGCCCCCGTTTTTTGGATTTCTGTTGACCTTCACCAAACATAGAACTAAAAATATCGCCAAAATTACTAAAAATATCATTCATATCTGGATTGCCATGACCGCCGCCGCCAAAACCAGCATCAGCACCCGCATGGCCAAATTGATCATATTTTTTACGTTTATCTGGATCTGAAACAACTTCGTATGCGCCAGCCGCTTCTTTAAACTTATCTTCTGATTCTTTATTACCTGGATTTCTATCAGGATGGTACTTAAGAGCCAATTTACGATAAGCAGCTTTTATCTCTTCAGCAGATGCATCTTTAGATACGCCTAAAATATCATAATAATCTTTTTTTTTCATGAGAACTCTTTATCATAATAAAAGTATGGATAATAAAAAAACACTTACTAGTATCAATAGTATACTCCAAAAAAAAGATTTTAACAAAAAACCTTAGTCCATTCTGTTAAAAAATCTGATACTAACTATAGCTAGCTAGCGATTGCAATTTGCCTATTTTGCTATATACTCACACTATATACTATTAGAATTATATGCCTGAGTTGAATGACTATTTTTTGGCCATTAACACTATCAGGCAAAAAACAGGAATTTTTATGAAAAAATATACAATACTCTTACTATCACTATTTTTATATGCATTCTTAACAACCTGCGAACAAAAGCAAAGTTACACTTTATTTGTGCATGGTTTAAAGCAAAATCCCTACAAAAAAATACAACAATATCAAAAGTATAACATCATAGAAAAAAATGCTTTTACTTTTAAATTATACTCAAACATATTAAAATGCACCGTGGGTCAAGAAGCTGAAATTGAAAATCTTATCAATGCAATCAATCACCTACAACAAAAATATCCTGATGAAATAATCATACTACGAGGGGTTTCTCTTGGTGCGGCAACCATATGCAATTATCTTGGAACAGTAAAAAACTGTCTTGTGCATGGCGCTATTCTCGAATCTATTTTTGCAGATATTAAAGACGTTCTTAATCACAATACAAGATATCTTACGCGCCTAAGCAAGCTATATCCACCCAGTAAAATCAACAAAATAGGCTTAAAGACGCTATTCCCTCATCACCACATTAGCGGAATTCAACCTATTAAAGTTATTCATGCAATCCCTCACCATATCCCAATTCTTATTCTTGCAACAGAACAAGATATCGTTGTCCCCCTATACAGCACAATAAACATATATAAAGAACTGATAAAAACTGGGCATACCAAATGCCACTTGTTTATTGTTAAACAGGGCAGTCATGCCGCAATGTGCTGGGGCAAAGAAGGAGTTAATGTGAGAAATATTGAACATGCGTTTCGTAAGTATTATAATTTAGGCAATTATGCAGAAGAATTTGCGCAAGCAGGCTGGGAAAATTTTCTTAACAATACACAACCAGCACTCAAATAAATATAAAAATCTAAAGCATTTTAATACATATTATTAAGCTAAGCAAAATACTTAACAAATCTGAAAAATTAGCCTATACTTTTTTTATATTTATTTAACTCAATACGTCTAAAACCGTACACTATTAAAGTTATTAATGCTAAAAACATTCATAAAAAAATACACAATACTGTTATTGTCACTATTTTTATACGCATTTCTAATAATCTGCGAACAACAACAGTGCCGTACTGTTTTTGTACATGGACTCGGAAGAAACAAAGAACAATTAGCATATTATATAAACAGCGACTACATTGAAAACAATGCTTACTCATTTAATTTTTGCAATGATTTTCTAAAAATATCTCTTGGACAAATCAATGAAATTAATGCTCTTATGGGCAATCTTGAAAACAGACTTCATAGTTACGACGATAATAATGACGATGGTGATATTGTATTATGGGGAGTTTCAATGGGTGCAGCGACTATAATTAATTTTTTAGCGAGTATTGATGTTAATTACCGTATTGACATGATAAAAGGCTTAATTCTAGAATCACCTTTTGCCCATGTACAAGATGTTATCAATGGTAAAATTTCCTGCAACAAATGGCTTACTAGACTCAGCTATATTCCCTATGCCACAGAATTGATAGTCAAAATGAAATACCCAGCTCATTCGCTCCATGGCATTCAGCCTATTAAATGCATACATTCTATACCAAAACATATTCCCGTTCTTTTTATAGCAATTGAAGATGATAAAATAGTCCCCTTTGCAAGCACTATACAACTGTATAAAGCATTAATAAAAGTAGGTCACAAAAAATGTCATCTATTAACCTTAAAACAGGGCGAACATGGACGCTTATCAAAGAATGAAAAACAAGAACATATTCTTGGCATTGTCCACGCGTTTCGTAAATTCTATAATTTAGGCAATTATTCAGAAGCATGGGCCCAAACTGGTTGGGAAAATTTTCTTAACAATACACAGCCAATATTTGAATAAAAAAAATATTTAAAAACTTTTGCATAAAATATTCTTGACTAATCAGTCCAATATATTATACTATTAAATTATGATAATTAAAAAAAATTATAAATTTTATGAGACCCGTGAATATCAAGAATGGTTTGAAAGCGAGACCGACAAGTCTCAATTTCAAATCTTTGACAGACTATTAAAAATAAAGCTTGAGGGCCACTTTGGAAATCATAAATTTTTAGATAGCTGTATATGGGAATTAAAATGGCTTAATGGAAGAAGAATATATTATGCCTATTTAGCTGATTTAGATATAATTTTACTATTAGGAGGCAATAAAAATGGTCAAAAAAAAGACATCTCACACGCAACAAAAATCTTTAACAAGTACAGAGATAGCAAAAATTAAACAAAATCCCGATCTACGAGAATTCGATCCTATAGCAGAAATTACCGACGAAAATAGAGTCGGCAGGGCAATTGTAGAATGCTTACGCAACAATGACCCTGAAGGGGTTATGGAAGTTATTCAAATATACCTAAAAGCACTTGAAAAAATTCAATTTATTAAAAAAGCTGACATGCCAAAATCAACTTTTTATCACAGCCTAAAAAGCAAAAATCCTACCATTAAAACACTCGCTAAATTAGTACATGCAACAACTATTGAATGTCAAAAATAATACACCTAAAAACGGTATCTCAAAAAAAATATATCTATAAATAAAAATAACGAATTGCCACTAAAACAATTCGTTATTTTATTATCCAACTATTTATAAAAAACAAAACCCAAACTAGTCAATTAAAGCGCGATAATTTTCTTCAATCTGCTCCCAATTAAGTACCTGCCACCAAGCAGCCATATAATCAGCACGTCTATTCTGATAATGTAAATAATACGCATGCTCCCAGACATCTATACCAAATACAGGAAATAGGCCATATGACAAAGGAGAGTCTTGATTACATGTTGCATAAATTACGAGTTTTCCTTGAAGATCAACGACTAACCACGCCCATCCGCTACCAAATACACCCATTGCAGCCGCACTGAATTGCACTTTAAATGCTTCGTAGGTGCCAAAAGAATTCTTAATCGCTTCAGCCATTTTTCCCGTTGGTTCTCCACCACCATTTTTTTTCATAATTAACCAAAATAGAGAGTGGTTACTATGCCCTCCTCCATGATTACGTACAGCTTGACGAATATCGGCTGGAATAATATCTAATGTCTGTAAAAGAGAATAAAGAGGCTTATCCTGAATCGATGGATGTTTTTCTAAAGCATTATTTAAATTATTTATATACCCTTGATGATGCTTAGTATAATGAATTTCCATAGTTCGTGCGTCTATATAGGGCTCTAATGCGTTAAAATCATAGGGTAATGGCGGCAATGAGTATTTCATATTTTTCTCTCTTTTTATTTTAAAGTCTGTGTATATTTTTTAATCTAGTATAAGTATATATTATCAACATAACAAGTTTAAATAGACGCTAAAAACTATGAAATTATATAATACACTTCGTCCCCTGGATAAGCCATCTGGAGATCTTCACGGGCAATTTTTTCTTTTAAAAAATCATCCTGTTGCCATAAAACAATCTCTTGTAACAATCTAGTATTTTCGCAACTCCGCTGTTCAAGCTGTTCCTGCAAAGCCTGATTTTGTAATCGTTTTTTATAAAGCAAGCTAATGCCCTGGCTACCGGCCACATAAAAACAAGCATAAACAATAATTTCTACAAACAGTATAAAATACAGAATATATTTTTTTTTATATCGTATACGTATATTTTTCATAATTATAGCATTTGCTCCACATACTACGTATTTACTTCATATATTACTCTTATACATAAAAAACTACCACTAACAAATACAATTATGCTAGTCTCTGTTTATAGATACTTATACTAATTTTATATGATTATAGTTAAGACATTCCCCCAAGGGGGAGTGATAAAGGATAAGAATGAATAAAAAAACAGTTATTCTTGCTCTCTTTTTTTTAACCATAACCTTCTCTGCAAACTCTCTCAAACCAAAACTCAAATTTCACCAAACCAGACAAAAAGCAGAAATAGATCCACTTCTTGAAAAACAACTCCATGAATGGTCTGGTAATTTTGCTCACGTTATACATATCGCAAAAGAAAAACATTTCAAAATAAACAATATAGAATCAAGCATGTCAAAATCTATTAATAGTTTTTTAAATGAACTTGATCCTTACTCTGCCTATCTGGAACCTAAAGGATATCAGAGTATTCTTGAAACAACCCATGGTGAATTCTGTGGCATAGGAACCTATATTGATAATACACGAAGCAAGCAAGAAAAGTATCTCACCGTCATAGAAACTATTCCCAATGGACCCGCTGACGAAGCTGGAGTAGAAGCAATGGATAAAATTGTTGAAATCAATGGCGCTCTTTTAGAAGATATGACCACAGAAGAGGCAATATCTCTCCTTAAAGGACCGCGCAACTCCTCAGTTACTATTCTTATAATGCGAGCAGGGCAACCCGAACTTCTTTCTTTTACTATCACAAGAGATACGGTCAAGGAAGAAAACACACTCGCTTTTTATCTTCCAGAACATAACATATACTATGTATCTTTAGCTGTTTTTAGCGAAAATGCGACAGAACAGATTAAACAGTTGCTACAAAAAGCAACACAAAAAAAATATAAAGGCCTTATTTTAGATTTGCGAAATAACTCTGGTGGTCTTCTGGATGTTGCCATTGATATATCAGATCTTTTTTTAGAAAAAAATAGCCTTATTGCAATCACTAAAGATAAATCTGGCAACGATATCGAACGCTACTATGCTAAACATGATGCTATTGCCAACTCAGATATTCCTGTTTTTATCTTGACCAATAATTATACTGCATCATCAGCAGAAATACTTGCCGGAGCGCTCAAAGTCCATTCTCAAAACCATGCTCTCGCATCGCCCGATACAAAACAAAAATTGCCAATATTTTTAGTGGGAACTAAAACATTTGGAAAAGGATCTGTACAAGAAATTATTCCGGTCAATAAAAATCATGCATTAAAACTGACCACTTCTCTTTACTATTTACCAAATAATACCACTATTCAAGGAATCGGTATTGAACCAGATTTAATCATAGAAAAAACCTTTCCTCCTCCGAAACAACTTACCTGGTTTACGCAAAATTATGGAAGAGAAGAGGCTATCTGCAATCATATTAAGATTGCCAGAAAAAAAAACACAAAAAAAGAGAATAAAAAAACAAGAAAATCTATGCCACAAAAATGTAAATCGGGAAAAAAAACATGGACTGATCGAGTACATAAAAAACTAGAGGGTGATAATCAGATACGATCCACTATATCATTAATTAATCTACTTGATACAGCATATTCTCTATGCCCAGAACTAGCTTGTAATCGAGAAAAAGCTATTGCCTTTCTAAAAAAACATCATGTTTCTCATGGACCGCTACAAATAGAACAGGTGATATCGTAAATTTATACTAATTTCAGTTAATCGCCATGAATAAAGTTAATTTGCTATACCCGCCGGAGGCGGGTATAGCTATTATATTTTTCGTTCTTATTTAGTGAAACTGGCATTACTTTGCTAGATCAAAATCTATAATAACAGATAAATGCTTATTCTGCTGTGTAGAAAATAGATAGCTTCCATCACAAAAAAGATTCCACCGTTCTCTTTCAACGTAAATACCGTCACCGATAGTTTGTGCCAACGATAATAATGGCCGCAAAACGGTCGTTCCCGTCATATCAAAACTATTGATAAAACCGTGGGCGCCTAAATAATTAATCACCCTACCACGCTCTTCATTGAATCCCGCAGACAAAAGAATATTTTTCCCCTGACCACTCTCTTTCTGTAACAGATTTACCAGGTCTTGCACTTCCAACAATCGTTTTTTCTGGTTAAATGCATCAAACAGAGCGCCATACATAATTAAATTTTTTTTACCATACAAAGATAAATCTATTTCTATTTTAGCTATTGCTGGCACATGCTTATATTCTTTATACTGCTTTTTGGATACGTTAGTCTTTGCAAGAGATGTTTTTGAACATATAACATAACATCCGTTTGCCGTAGCATCGGCCATTCCATTCTTAGCGCATACAACAACAGTAAAACTGGTATAACCCAAAAAAGAGAGAAAAGCTCGTATCTCTGTTTTTGTTAACATAATTTCTTGCAATACTAAAATATCTGCATTTATATGCTTAATCGCCTCAATACTCTCTTTTTTAGAATTTTCAGACTGGTCGCCATGAGCGTTATAGGTGGCTACACGAAGAATATCTCTATGTTTTTTTACGGGAATTATCGTACTATAACCAAGTAAAGAGAAATTAAAAAAAGCAAAACTGAGGGCTAAACTTAATTTTTGTATAGTGAGATTCCCCTTAAGTTCTCTAACCCATCGTAAAGTTCGACATACCAAGTTTTTATTTTTGAAGCTATTCATGAGACTAAAACCCCTATTTTTTTATATAAAACGACTAAAAAATAAGTAAAATCTGTATACTATATAGGATATAGGGGTATGGGAAAAAAGCAATTGGGGTACAGATTAGATTTAGCCTTCATCTTCAAAATCATCATTTTCGTTTAAAGCCTGCCTACCTTGGTTGGTATTAAATAACCCATGAAGCACAGCAATTGGCACCTGGGCGCTATTCTCCGCATATTCAAAAATACCTGGATTCACAGCTTGTTTGCGTAAAAAACGATGCTGAACACCTTTACCCAAAATATTAGCTAGCCATGCTATTCCTCTATTAATGTAGCAAAATTCAGGCAAAGTATTCTCAATCTTAACAACTAACTTATCGAGAGCCGATAAAACTGGCTCTTGAGAAAGTCCATTAATAAGACCTAAAACAACGTCTCGATGCATATTTACTTTCCGCTCATTTGTCACAGCAAAACATGCTGCACTCATAATGCCAAATATTTTATCCGTATTTGTCTTTTCTTGATTGTCAGTAACTAATTTTATAAACCCAGTAAGCAACGCATGAGCATGAGTATCTCCTTCACGAACAAGCTTATTTAATTCAAAACAAGTTTGATACAATTTTTTACTTTCTTGCCCAGAATCAATAGCCTTTAAAATATCACCAAACTTAACCATAGAAATACCATCGAAGCTAACCTTAGAAAGACTATCAAACTTATCATTCAAAATATCACCGAGACCTTCTCTAAGTAAGTCTTCTAATATCTCTTTTTTTTCTGAGAGCTCTTTTATGTATTTTTGTGTTTCTTTTTTTCTTACTTCAGCTAACATTCTTTCTATTACATCATCTACTTCCTGTCTTTCAATTTCGATTTCTTCTTTTCTTTCTTCTTCCGCCACCACCAATGCCATTCTTTGTTTTTTGTCGCTATCACTTTCATCTTGGCTATCACTTTCATCTTGGCTATCACTTTCATCTTCGTCGCTACTATTTTTTCCATTTTCTATTGTTACACGATCTCCAAATCTCATAGCATTTACTACTGAAGTAACTGATAACAATAAAAACCCAAAAACCAACAATTCTGCTATACGCATATATTTCATGCTATTCCTTAAGGGCGATGAATGTGTCTATATAAAAAAAGCAAAAAAGGTGTTGCTTTATAAGCAAGCTTAAAAATATTAGGATTATGAACCACATTTTTTCCTATACCATTCAAAACAACAGGGCCATATTCTTCGATTAGACCATCACCAAGATAACCTGCTGCTTGTTCCACTCTCAATCGTAAGTCACTCTTTTCAGCTGATACAATTTCTGCAATATGATTTTTAGAATTCCAAGCTTTCTTAGGAGATTTGACCATATCGGCAACTATCTCAGGTGAAGCTACTAAACCAGCCGCCCTATCAACAATCACTTCTCTATGTGCTTTTACATAGCCCAAACCGAAACCTATGCCAAAATCTTTTAGATTCGTTAGTAATGTCTGCTGAGATCGGGATGGTTTTTTATGCGCATGATTACCGGTGATATTGCCTGAATTGCCAGAATTATTTGCCATACTACCATGACTATCCATACCCACAGGATTACCATGACTATCTACCGGCATAGGTACAGGTAAAAACAAACCAGTACGATTAAGCCAAAGCGTATGTCCAGATTTAAGAAACTCATTCATATCATTTTGACTAACTACAGGAACAAGCGCTAATGCCATATCGCCTTGACTGTGTTTACGTAGTAGCTGCTCATAGTCTGCTAAATCACCGGAATCGCCATCTTCTACAAACTGCAATAAGCCTTCTTGGCTATCATCATCATCGCCATTTTCATCATTTTCTCCTTGACTATAGCCTTGCTCATCCCTAAAACTATCATTAGAATCAGGAGAAAACGGCAATGGCCCTTTATCGCTATCTATTGGCACAGAAGATAATCCTTGATCATCATTGGCCTGCTGATCACCCGCGAATACAAAAAAAAACGATAGTCCCAAAATTAATAGACCCACTAAGCGTATAGACTTCATATAACTTTCCTAACTATCCAAACCAAAATACTGCAGACTATTGTAACTCTTTTTGCCATCAACCACTAACTTTTTTAAATTAACTATTATTTTTTTCTTGTTGATCTAACTGGCTCTGTTGTTCTGCCATGCGTGAGTTTAACTGAACAGATTCTGGCACTGGCTCAGCAGCGCGGGTAAAGACTGTCCATGCGCAAAAGCATCTTCACGTGTAACTTGTTGTCGTAAATAACGAGATTGAAGACCTCTACCAAAAATATCAACAACTTCTGCTGCCAGAGGAGATCCATAATTATTGATCTTAACATTCAATTCATTAAGAAGGGGTAAAAACTTTTCTGAAATCAATACATTACTAAGACCTAAAGCAAAACTTCTCAACTCCTCAGACTTCAATTCATCAAATTCTCTTGCCATTACTTTTCGATTTTTTTCCGATGACTGGTTAAACAACTTATTATGATAATCAATTGCATTTTTATTCCCCCCTACAACATCCTTATATAAAGATTGCAATTCTTTAGACGTATAGTGTTCCACAGCTGGACGCGTCTTTTTATAATTATCCTGTTCTTGTTCCGTAGACATATCATGCTTAAAAATCTTTGATTTGGCCTTTTGACACGCCCAAGACACAATAGGCAAAGCAAAAGGCGAAACCATTTCCGTATATCCAACAAAAGTTGGATTATGAGCCGTTTCTTTAACTACAGCATTACGAAAAAAAGGATAATACTTTTCAAAAGCGCCCTCAAAAAAATACCCTGCTAGCGCTTTTGCATTAGCTTCACTCGAATCACTATTGCTGAAAGGCAATGCTGCTATGTCAGCCGCTTTATTAACCAACGGCATTCTGTTCATTCCTATATAGCCAAGACCTAAACCTATTGCAATATCCATTGCATAGTTCGAAAAAGATGACCCTGTGCTCCGACCAGCACTAGACTTACTATTGCTATGATTGCTTGAACCATTATTACCTGCTGGCGCAACACTTGCACGCACGAACGTGCCCTCATCGGTAAGCTTGAACGTATCCCCCTCGGATGGCTTATTTGTATACGCGAACATATCGCTACCATTCGATAGTATATCGGTATGACCACCTACACAATTACTACTATTGTCCCCAATCGCTGATAATGACGACAATCCAAAAATTAATAGACCTATCAGGCACACAAATCTCATTAGAATTCCCCCCCCCAAATAATAGTAATATTAATTACAAAAAACTCTCTGAAAAACGTATACAAAATTGTCGAGCAGAAAATACTAAGCATCTTCTGCTCGACAATTAAATCTTATTAACTAAAATAATTTAATGACTCTAACTCTATACGCTCTATTGTTATCTAAAAATAAGGCGTATAAAAAATATAAACCGATAAAGTATAAAAATTAACGCTTTACGAATTGGAATTTACGACGAGCAGCTTTTTGTCCATATTTTTTACGCTCTTTTAAGCGAGAATCTGATGTCAAAAGATCATGTTTACGTAATGTTACCCGCAAAGACTCATCATTTTTTAAAAAAGCACGTGCAATACCAAGCTTTATCGCATCTGCTTGACCCATTTTGCCACCGCCAGAAACATTTGCCATAATATCATATTGAGCGCCTGTTGGACAAACATCAAAAGGCATTTGAACTGCTTTACGAGAAAGAATAGTATCAAAATAAGAAGTAACGCTCTTGCCATTAACCTCTATATTGCCAGACCCATGAGTTAACCACACACGAGCGACCGATGATTTACGTCTTCCAACACCATGAGCAAGCTTAACGCTTGCTGATTTACCCGATTTACCAACATTAGTAGCTTTTTGCTGTACCATACAATATTATGCCTCTTTATAATGCAAAAACAATTTATTTATATATTTTTATCTCTTAAAACTATGTCCATTAAAATAATAATAACTTTAGGTTAAAAAAAAGTCAAAATAGATGCTTAGTTAATCAGCCTTTTCTTCAAAAATCTCTTGGCACATAAGACAGCGAGAAGAATTTGGGTTGTTTTGAAGCCGTCTTTCCCCTATTTGCTTACCACAATCTATACAAATGCCATATGACCCATCTTCCATCTTTGCCAAAGCCCGAACAATGCGATCATATTCTTTTGTATCTGCATCTTGCAAAGATATTTTAAGAGACTCCATCGTTGAAGTGGTTGCCATATCGCCCGGATCTTGCACAATATCATTTGAGACCTTCTCCCGAGAAGAATTCATTAACTTTACCTCTAGCTCTTTTTTTCTAGCTATCAGCTCTTTTTTTATCTCATTAAAATCAAACTGAGCTTTTTCACTCATTATCTACTCCTCTGCTTATTAAAAAAAAATTTCAACATTTGCTCTGCACTTTCTGATTTAACCCCTCCAACAATAAGCATAGTATGTACTGCCCCCTCCCTAACTCTCGCCTGTTGATACGGCTGCTGGTACACCTGCTCATGTGTATTATGCCCCATGCTATAGCCAAAGCGAGGTGATGCTGCGCCGTAGACAACTCCTGCCAAACGACTCTGCTGCGCAAAACCTATACACATAGTACATGGTTCCAGGGTAACATAAAGCCAACAATTATTAAGTCGCCAATTACCCATAACCAGGCAAGCAGCTTCAATAGCTATCATTTCTGCATGTGCCCGCTGTGTACCCAAAGCCTCTACCTGATTATATGCTTGCGCAATAACAGCTCCTTGGGCATCAACCACCAACGCACCGATAGGGACTTCACTCTGCAAGAGAGCCCTATATGCTTGATTTAAAGCGCGCTCCATATACACGCTATCCATTTCTTTACCAAAAATACTTATACTCAAAAAACTTACCCCCTATTAAATCGTGATTTAATAAACATATATTAAATCACGATTTAATAAACATATCAAAAAACATATGATATAATAATAAAAAATACAATCTTGATATGTATGACAATATATATTATTATACTGCTATTTTTACAAGTAAAAAATGCCTAAAAAATGCATAGGGAATCATTATGGATAACGACGAAAAAACAGACAAAAAAACGGGATACGGAGCTGACTCAATCAGAGTAATGGAGGGCCTTGAAGCCGTAAGAAAACGACCGGCTATGTATATCGGATCAACAGGATCGAAAGGACTTCACCACCTTGTCTATGAAATAGTAGATAACTCTGTTGATGAAGCGCTTGCTGGTTTTTGTGATACTATACAAGTAATTCTTCATGAAAATGGCAGCTGCTCTGTTGAAGATAATGGGCGAGGAATTCCAACCGGAATCCATTCAACCGAAAAAATTTCTGCTGCTGAAGTTGCTCTTACTAAACTACATGCTGGTGGTAAATTTGATAAAGATTCTTATAAATATTCTGGTGGGCTTCATGGCGTTGGCGTATCTGTAGTGAACGCTCTTTCTACGTTGCTTGAACTCACCATTTATCAAAATAACACAATCTACACACAATCATATCAGATAGGTAAACCATTAGGTCCTCTTAAAGCTGATGGAAAAACAACTAAAAGAGGTACTCTTGTCTGCTTTACTCCTGACTCAACAATTTTTCAAGAGACCGTAGAATTTAGCTTTGATATTTTGTCAGCACGTCTGCGAGAACTAGCTTTTTTAAATAAAGGCTTACGTATTACTATTGCCGACGAACGTCTTGATAAAAAGCATGAATTTTATTATGAAGGTGGCATCGTATCATTTGTTGAATATCTCAACAAAAAAAAAGATCCTCTTTTTGCTGAAGTGCTCTATGTTGAACGTAAAGATGATACGTATATGTTCGAATGTGCCATGCAATACAACAATGGCTACGGTGAACAAATTATGTCATTTGTTAACAATATTAACACCTTCGAGGGCGGTACCCATGTCTCTGGGTTTCGTTCTGCATTAACTAAAATATGTAATAAAAAAGCAACTGATTTTAATATGTTAAAAAACGGCGAAAGCTTTTCGAGTGAAGATGTCAGAGAAGGCCTAGTTGCCATTATTAACATTAAAGTGCCAGAACCACAATTTGAAGGTCAAACCAAAGCAAAATTGGGTAACAATGACGTCAAGGGGATCGTCGATTCCTGGCTCTTTTCATATCTAGATATGTATTTTGAAGAAAATCCTGCTATTGCAAAAAAAATATTACAAAAAGCAGAAGTTGCAAAACGTGCCCGAGAAGCTGCAAAAAAAGCGCGTGATCTTACCCGCAGAAAAACAGCACTTGAATCAACTGTTCTTCCCGGAAAACTTGCTGATTGTTCAAATGAAGATCCTTCACAAACAGAATTGTTTATCGTTGAAGGGGATTCTGCTGGTGGCAATGCCAAAACTGGCAGAGATCGATTTAATCAAGCAATCTTGCCACTAAGAGGTAAAATATTAAACGTCGAAAAGTCTCGCCTAGATAGCATGCTTTCTAACGAACAAATTAGAAACCTTATCGCTGCTATCGGTACCAGTATCGGGCAAGATTTCGATGCAACAAAAGCACGGTATCATAAAATTATTTTAATGACCGATGCTGATATTGATGGTGCACATATTAGAACATTGCTGCTTACCTTCTTTTTCAGATATATGAAACCATTAATAGATCATGGATATCTCTATATTGCCCAACCACCATTATACAAAGCAAAAATTGGAAAAAAAGAAGAATATTTAAAAGATGATCATGCCTTTAAAGCATTCTTATTCGATTGGGCACGAGAACAAACATCACTGACAATCAATACTGAAATAATAACACATGAAGAATGGTTAACAATGCTTAGCCGTCTTTATAAATATGAAGAGATGCTAACCGGATTAAGCCATCGTTTTAATATACCCAATGAACAAGTGCATCAATTAACCTACTTACTCTATACCCATAAATGGCAAAAAGCTGATGGAATAGATCAACTTCTCTCGCTTCTTCAAAGCACCTACCCTCAGTATACTGTCTCATACAACAAACCTGATAGCACAGAAAATGAAGATACCATTGATGCACAACAGGGACTTATCGAATTTAAACATCTGAGTGTCACCTGGGAAACTCCTTTTGCCTTTTTCAGCTCACAAGAAGTTAAAAAAATATTTGCTTATCTTGAACCATTAATAGCGGTAGAGCAACATGAATGGAAGCTCTTTATTACTGATAAAGATAAAGACATAACGGGTACTGGAATCACTAAGCTCATTAATGGAATAAGTACGCTCAGCAGACCATTTATGACGATTCAACGCTATAAAGGACTTGGTGAAATGAATGCTGATCAGTTATTCGATACTTCTATGGATCCAACCAAACGGGTATTACTGCAAGTTTCTATTGAAGATGCTATTGAGGCTGACAAGTGGTTTACTATGCTCATGGGTGATGATGTAGCAGGAAGAAAACAATATATCGAAAAATACGGCCACTTTGTTAAAAATTTAGATATATAATAACGTGAGCTCGATCTAATAACTTAGCTTTCTACAATATTTTTTGTATAGCGGGCTTAATTGCGCAAATAAAAAATAATAATTAAAAAGCAGGGCTGCTCAAAAAAAATATTTACTGTTTTTATACAGTAGCCCCGCTTTTTAAAAACAAACAAACAACATAAAATAATTGCTATCTCTTAACACTGATATATAGATCGTTCACTTTGAGAGTCACTTTTTTAGCTAGGGCCCCCGTCGCATGAGATGGGGTAAAAAAAATTAGCTACTATCAAACTGGATTATCTATAGCATAACAATAATATAAAAACATGCTTTCACAACCATTTATTGTTCGCATTAATACATTTATTCAAAAACATGCATTATTACCACCCGGGTCTCTGATAGTAGTCGGACTTTCTGGTGGCCCCGATTCTGTTTTTTTATTACATCTCCTTAAAAACCTACAAAAACAGTATAATCTCCGATTTATTGCCGCTCATTTAAATCATGAATGGCGTGCAGAGGCTGAACAAGAAGCTCTTTTCTGCCAACAAATCTGCCAAGATTTACACATACCTATTATAGTAAAAAAAATATCCGAACTAAATCTTACACCTAAATATAATGGCTCCAAAGAAGAATATGCCCGCCACATGAGACGTCATTTTTTTAAGCTGATTAAAAATGAACAGAATGCCGATCTAATCGCCCTTGCCCATCATGCACAAGACCAACAAGAGACATTTTTTATTCGACTTATCCGTGGCGCAACTCCAACAGGACTCGCTTCTATGTATTCTAAGAACAAGTCTTATATCCGCCCTCTCCTTGAAACTAACAAAAGCGACATTCTTGATTACCTCCATAATAACGCTATTCCGTATTGCATTGATCAGAGCAATACTGATCTTGCTTTTTTACGCAACCGCATCCGACATGAATTACTTCCCGTGCTTGCCAAATGTGATAATCGCTTTGAACAGAATTTTCAAAAAACCATAAAACACCTTCAAGCAACAGATCAATTTCTTGCTCGCCTAACAGGGACACTATTTAACCAAATTACCCACCCGCAAGATGGCCTAATCATGCTATCGCACCCACTGTTGCTGCAACAAGATCCTTTTATGCGACGACGGCTTATTCTCCTCTGGCTTATACAAGCCAACGTCCCCTTTACCCCAACCGAACGCTTTTTAACCGAAATCGAACACTTTCTTGTGCAACCAAAGGGTGGATCTCATCAGATCATGCCAACCTGGTCCATCGTCAAAAAATCTAGAAACGCGTTTATAGTACATAGATTAGGTTAAATAAATAAAAAACAAACTTGCTTTATAATTGATCATAAAATAGGTTATTATTGCAGTAGTAAATAGTTAACTCAATAAAAGGGCACTATGGAAAAAACCATTTCCCCTCATCGCAAAAGAATAATCAATATAGCTATCGCCGTTCTATTACACGTCTGCATACTGATTCTTATCTTCATGCATCGCTACACCAAATTTGAAATAGCAAAAAAAGCTAACAGCGAAGCTGAAATTATTATTGTCCCAGATAAGCCGTGGGTTACAAGACTTGCTCAATTAAGCCCAACACATACATGCATACCGGCTCCAGAAACCCTAAATCCCACACAAACAGATATACAAGATACAGAAATCTTAGATACTCCACAAAAAACGTTAAGCTCTATAGAATGTCCTACGCAAGAAACAGTAATCCCAGAACAAGCACCAGAACAGGCCATAGCGCCAATATCATCACTTGCTGTGTCAGACTTAACAACAATGGACACACCAGCCACAGGGCAACAACAACTCCGGCAAAAAACTACTGCTCAAAAAAATTTACAAGCAAAAAAAATACAAGCCCGCAAAGATTTGGCTAAACTTGCCCAAAGTTTTATGGGATATGGCTGCGATAAAACAGGAAATGGCACCGTTTCTATTCGTAGTAACCATAATGGACATCCGAGCATTGCACAATTAAAAGCAGAACGATATCTAGAGAGAATAGCAGCTTGCTTACAGCAATCAGTACAAGCGAATATTCATGTGTATCCATATCAAAATCAAGATTCTTGTATAAATCCAAAAATCAAGCTAACCATTGCCACCAACGGCTTTCTCGAACAAATAATATTAGAAACTTCTTCTGGAGATAAAGAAATTGATGCCTATTTTATGGCTGCATTTAAAGATGCGGGAAATTCTTTCCCTCCCCTGCCATCTTATTTGGGCAAAAAATCTTTCACTACTACCTATGAAATAATATTAGCTACTTTTACTCCCACTACTCCCACTACTCCTGCTACTCCTAATCGCACCAGCTACCGTAATATATTGTGTCGGCACTGATTATTTGCGCAAGTAATTGTTACGCTAGCAAATTTCTATTCACAATATCATAAAACTTCTTTCTGTCTACCTACCTTTTATGATATTGTATAATCAAATATCATAAAAAAGTAGTCCTAACAATAATCAATAACAGGAGTAACCATGAAAAGAAACAGACTTGTTTTTGCATTATTTTTTTTACTACTTAACAACGCCATTCCTGTAATCTCAGATAACAGTGCCATTGACCAAAATAATTTTAAAATAATACTTGAACCAAAATGGGAAAATTTGGAAAATGACCAAGAACGCATCGCGCATTTTGGTGGAAAATGGATTTTAGCAGGAAGCATTACCTTTAAAAAAAAAGTGAAAGATTACATTCGTCTTTCACAAATTACCCTTCAATGGTCCGGGCCCTATCTTGAAAAATTAACCGGCTCACTATACGAAAAAAACTTTGAAAAAACATTTTACCCAATTCAAGATTTTTTCATCTCTGATGGTATCTGGAATAAAAAAGCACAAACATTAACGCTTACCTTTGATCGTCTCTGCTTACTCCAAGCGGTTAACACTTTTTTGCTTGTCTTAACAATTCCTGTGGACCAAGAGGAAAGCGTGAAAACAGGTTCGTTTAGTATAGCTGATATGAGCTTGCCCGAAGAATTTAAAGAATCAATCAAGGCTCAAAAACTTTCATTATCTTTTAATACCATTGGGTGTAAAGTATAAAATTGCCAAGTTCTTTCCCGCTACCAACCTTAATTTGAACTCAGCACAACATAACTTTTATTTCGCTGACGGATAATATACCATATCCCATATACTTTTTGCGCCAATAATCCTATCAGCAACTCCAACTCCTCCAACAACAGCAACTCCTACTAAAGCCGAAACTCCAATCTTTATACCAAGAGACTTTCTTTGCTGTTCCTGATACCATTTAAAATCTTGCGAGTGCTTTAGGATGTCATTCTTTTGTTTTTCTACATAATCACCAGAAACTAATTGTACCAGAATAGGTTTAAATCGTTTGTTCGCATCATTAAATATTGTTCGAGATGTAGGAGCGTAAAAATCTACCACCAGCGATGCAACTGACCTTTTTCTTTCCTCGTCATTATCAAGATTATTAGCATATCGCTGCAAAAAGTCTTGACAGGCTACTTTTGTAACAGGATCTTTCAATAATGTATCTATATCCTTTTCTACAAGAAACCGCTTTATGCACAATCGCCGATCTTTCTCGTTTTCTTCTCTTGCTGCCTTTCTATACTCCTCAAGCAACTCTTTTCTTGCAGGCGTATTATAGAATGCATCTTTACCGTCTTGGTCTTTATACCAAAGAAAACCTTTTTTATCAAAATATTCTATCTTCCTTCCTACAGTACCAACAAAGAACAAACGATCCTGACCCTTATTGCTCCGCAATCGATTGTGCAAATGCTGCCTATTGACCAGCCCATTATATTGGTTGCAGTGATATGCTTGTTTATCATTTACATATTTAGTCAATGCAACAAAAGCAGCGCCTCCTACTCCAACCACGCCAAGCGCTGGCTTAATCCATGACCCCCATGATCGAGAAGGCGACTCACTACCCACAGCAAAACTTGGTTGCACAAGCGCAATCACCAGCAAACCTAAAAAAGATACTTGTAACAAAAATGTAATATTATTTTTCTGAATAGCGGATATCATAAAAACTTTTTCACTTTAACATAGTTTTTTTAATATAATCTCGATAAACATGCGAATTTTACACAAGATATTATAGTCCTCTATAAATAAATATATAGTAATGTTTTTTAATAACAAGGGCTTTGGGGGCTTTTCTGCTATAATTATTCTATCTGTATCGCAATCTTTGGGCTTTTATTTTTGAATTTCAAAAAATGTGGGATGCCGTATTGAAAAAGAAAGTCTAGCAGATGAGTCGAGTAAATCTAAAACGAGATTAGTTTCTTCTGGATTTTTGTTGGCATCTATTATTGTTGCTATAAGGTCAGCAACCGTTTCACTTTCAGCGTGAAGCCTGTCTGCTGCGGTGTCTTGCGAGATAGGGTAGTCGTCGCGTTCGTTTATTATTCTATTATATCGCTGAACTACTTGTTCTAGTAGCCCAAAATCGAAACTATCTTGGGCGTGTGTATCAAGAGCATTACTATCATTTAGAAGGCCCAATAAACGCCTAAGTTGCACATCGGCATCGGCTTTCATGAGATCTTTTTTTTGACCTGCGGCTGCTTTTTGTTTATTCTCTTTTTTTACTTTTTTCTCTGCGGCGACAGATAATGAGGTAGTGGCAAAAGCAGCTGTAAGTTGTTTGGTTTCTTCTTCTGCGGCATATAATGAGGTAGTGGCAAAATCAGCTGTAAGTTGTTTGATTTCTTCTTCTGCGGCATATAATGAGGTAGTGGCAAAATCAGCTGTAAGTTGTTTGATTTCTTCTTCTGCGACAGATAATGAGGTAGTGGCAAAATCAGCTGTAAGTTGTTTGATTTCTTCTTCTGCGGCATATAATGAGACGGTGGCAAAAAAAGTAAGTACTATAAGTAAAGAATAAATCGAGTGCTGTTTTATTATTTTGTTTGTTTGCATGAATTTTCCCTGTTTTATTTAATGAATGCTATAAAGCTATATGGTACAAATTTTTGCTTTGATATTACTGCTTCTGGTATAAAATGTCTAGAATAGCTATTTTGATCGAGTATGCGTTCGATTAGTAAAACGGTGAAGGTGTAGTTGTAAAGTTATGAAGTTGGTATTATTGTAAAGAGCAACTGCTTTTTTTGCTATTACAAGTCGCTTGAGCTTGTTGTATTTGATTTCCTCGATTCTCCTCCAACCAGCTTTGATTCTCTTGATTCTCTAGCCAGTTTTTTGCTCGTATTTTTTCCAATTCGGGGTCGTGGTCATTTGGTAGTGCTAAAAAGTCTGCAATAAAGTGTCTTATTGCTTCAGGTAATAATGGTTTATTATCTTCTAGGCAAAGAACGGCACTTTTTCGGCGAAGAACTGTACTGAGGAAGCGATTGCGAGCATTTTCGCCATGTTCACGTATAAATGCAGATCTATGCGCGGGCGCAATTTGATTTAATACTCTTTGCATATTGATTGAGTCAACATAAGCGAGTAAGCAGGTAACAGCACCAAGATTGTAGGCTACTGCCTTCCAGTGTACATGTGAATTAGGTTGATGAACGTAGTTTGCTACTTCGCTATATTTTTCTATTGTTAATTTGAGAAGGCTAACTTCGCCAAAATTTTTATAATAGTGTTTTTGTTTGGTGGATGCACCAAGATTTATTAACGTTAGTGTCGTGTCATAAAAATGTTGTTTTTGTGGGTTGTCTTGATTCCCAAATAAATCATAAATTAGTTTATCATTAACTTTAGTATTATTGTTGTCATACAGCAGGCGTATTATAGGAGGAATGCATCCGTATCTTACGGCTTCCTGTACGGCTGTGCAGCCAAAAGAGAATTCTTTTATAAATTTTTCGTCGTCGTCTCCTGCGCCAGCAGCTTTTGCTTTTTCTACAGCTTCTAGATCATTGCAGGCTATCGCTAGACTCAATGTTTGTTCTTTTTTTTCTGGCGTTAGATCTTCAGGTGTTAAGGTTAACCGTTTAGCGGGTTTATTAGCCGTACGCCAATATTCTGCTATATCAGCTGGTGCATTAAAGAACAAGGACTTTGTGTGAGTTGTAGGTGTATCGCTAAATTCAAATAAAGCGGTACTTTCTTGATCGCCTCTTTGCCGCGCTTCACGTTTTTTTTTATTAGCTAGCTCTTGTTTTGTTAACATGGCAAATAGCGGCGTGGCGATAAAAAAGATGTGTGCTGTAAAAAGAGCAAATAGTAGATAATGTTTGGTGATTTTTTTTGGCACCATGTTTTTCCCGTTATTGGGTTATTTCATATTTATTATAATTTACAATAATTTATAATAAATTATTTTAAAAAAAGAGATATAAGCTATTTGTTGTCGTGATTATACTATCTGTATTGTGTTGTTGTGGGCTTGTTTGATATTAGAAAATTATTCAGCAGTATAATAGCTTTTGTTTATATTATTTATGTGTGATATTATTAAAAACAGCTATATGAGGAATTTGAGGGCGCATCGATAGCGTAAAAAAATTTGATCAGAAAAAAATTAGGTTATATATGTTGGAAATTAAAAATTTAAAAGTAACGGTTGACGATATAGAAATCCTGCAGGGGATTGATCTTTCTGTGCAACCAGGCAGTATTCATGCAATCATGGGACCCAATGGGTCGGGTAAAAGTACGTTAGCCTATACTCTTATGGGTCATCCAGCGTATACTGTAACTGCGGGGACTGTATTTTTACAGGATGGCGAAAGAGTGCTTTTGCAAGATCAAAGTCAAAATCAAGATCAAAGTCAAAGTATTGATCAGAATCAAAGTCAAAATCAGGATCAAAGTCAGAAAATTGATGTTCTCAGTTTATCACCTGACAAGCGTGCAAAAGCAGGAATTTTTTTATCATTTCAACAGCCACTTGTGTTAGCAGGAGTTCGTGCCGATATTTTTTTACTTGAGGCATATCGAGCCGTCACAGGTCATATGATCTCAGTGCCAGATTTTACGCAATTGCTTGAAAAACTTATAGAACGATTGGGTATTTCTCATACTTTTATAGTACGTAATGTTAATGAAGGTTTTTCTGGCGGTGAAAAGAAAAAATTTGAACTATTACAGTTAGCTTTACTAAAACCAAAAATAGCAATTTTAGACGAGATTGATTCTGGTCTTGATATTGATGCATTAAAAAGTGTTGCTGATGGTCTTTCTTATATACGTAAAGAAAATCCTGCTATGAGCTTTATTATTATCACCCACTATCGACGCATTTTAGACTATATTCGTCCTGATCAGGTGCATATTATCGATAAAGGAATATTGGTTGCTTCAGGAGATTATAGATTAATTGATACGTTAGAATCACGTGGATACGAAGTATATCGAGCTGAAAGTCGAGTTGGAGATATTTAGTGTTAGATAAAAAACAGGCAAATAAAAATACGTTTAAAGTTAAAAAAGGTCTTAATAGATCTATTGTAACCCAGATATCGGAACAGAAAAATGAGCCGGGGTGGATGACTGATTTTCGCTTAGAAGCGTTAGCTATTTTTGAACGTATGCCTATGCCGACCTGGGGAGCTGATCTTTCAGATTTAGATCCAAACAATATTTATTATTATATTAAACCGATAGAATCACAAAAAAATGCATGGGAAGATATTCCTGATAAAATAAAAACTACCTTTGATAAGTTGGGTATCCCCGAGGCCGAACAAAAATTTTTAGCTGGCGTTGGTGCTCAATATGAATCTGAAATGGTCTATAAAAAATTGAAAAAAAAATGGGAAGAAAAGGGAGTACTTTTTTTAGATACAGGTACCGCATTAAAAGAGCATCCAGAACTTTTTAAAAAATATTTTGCAACTATCATACCTCCTCATGACAATAAGTTTGCAGCATTAAATTCTGCCGTGTGGTCTGGAGGCAGCTTTGTCTATGTGCCGGAAAAGGTGATAATTGATATGCCGCTACAAGCTTATTTTCGTATTAATGCAGCACAAATGGGACAATTTGAACGTACCTTAATTATAGCTGAACCGGGGAGCTCGGTTCATTATGTTGAAGGATGTAGCGCACCATTACATCGCACTAATTCACTTCATAGTGCTGTTGTTGAACTGGTAGCGCTAAAACAATCCCATATTCGATATACGACTATTCAAAATTGGTCTAACAATGTGTATAATCTGGTAACTAAACGGGCAGTCGCTCATGCAAAAGCGCATGTTGAATGGATTGATGGTAATTTTGGCAGCAAAGTAACGATGAAATATCCATCCATTATACTGCAGGGCGAGTATGCAAAAGGGCAAATTATTTCTATTGCCGTTGCTGGTTCAGGGCAACATCAAGATGCAGGTGGCAAAATTATTCACTGTGCTCCGTTTACTAAATCAAATATTATTTCAAAATCGATGAGCAAAGGTGGTGGGCGTGCTAGTTATCGCGGACTATTAAAAGTCACCAAAGAAGCTAAATATTCAGAATCAAAAGTACAATGCGATGCATTACTGCTTGATGAACTTTCTCGTTCTGACACCTATCCGACGGTGATTGTTAACGAATCTTCTGCTGATATTGGTCATGAAGCTTCAGTGAGCAAAGTAAGTGAAGAGCAACTTTTTTATGCACAAAGTAGAGGACTTTCGCAGCAGGCAGCGCGTGCCATTATCGTCAATGGGTTTATTGATGCATTTGTGAAAGAATTGCCCATGGAATATGCGGTCGAGATTAATAGATTAATTGCGATGGAAATGGAAGGATCTATAGGATGATGCAAAAAAAAAATCTGGCGATTATTTCTGGCGATAGAGGGGACGGTAGCGTATGTATGCAAGAAAATTTTTCTGGTAAAGAGAGTAGTTTAAAAAATATTTTTGTAGGCACAAAACAGCTTTTTTTAAATATATATCCAGAATACGCAACACATATATTAAAAACTCATGAGTCACTCGCAAGTTATGAATATATTGTGTATATCAAACCCGAATCTACCAAATCTCCAGCTATCAAATTTCAGACGACTACCAAAATAACGGTAACTATTTCAGCACTTTTTGAAAAGTTGGCAAAAGAAAAAATACTGATAGTTGTTGGTCGCAACTTATCAGTTACTATACATGATACTTTGCCTGATTTACACACTTCTATTGGTTATTGGCTTGATGAATCGGCGACGTGTACCGTACTTTATAAAAGAGATTTAGCACAAGAAAGTTCAGAACAAAAAAGTATAGAGCAAGATAACGTACAATCTGTAACAATAAATTGCTATACAGGAAGACATAGCTCTTTGACTGTCTATTTCTTAATTGCCAATATAGTAGTTCCTGATTTGAAAATTAACTGTTATTTGCTTGGTGAATATTCAAATATTCAAGTAGATGGTGCTTTTATGTTACAAAACAGACAACAAGCTACTGTTTCTATATATCAAGAGCACTTAGTTTCCCATACATCAAGTAACGTCATGGTTAAATCGGCGCTGAGAGATTCTGCGTATATTTGCTACAAAGGCCTTATTTATATAGGGACTAACGCCCCCTACACTGACGCCGTACAAAATAATAAAAATATTATAGTTGCTGGTAATGGCGATAGTATGGCGAATAATAATAATGTTGGTGAAAATAATGCCCGCGCTCATTCAATACCAAGTTTAGAAATTTTAAACAACGAGGTACGTTGCGCTCATGGAAGTGCCGTTGGCCCGGTCGACAAAGAGCAATTATTTGTACTGCAATCACGGGGCTTAGATCAAGCGCAGGCAACCCAGGTTCTAATAGATGGCTTTATTGGCACGCATTTTAATGGTTTATGGCCAGTAATTAAATAAGTATCGTTAAGTAAATATTACTTAAAACGTGCAAAAATGCTTTAATTTCTGTATAATTTTAATATATTTATTACTTATATTATTTAATTGCCGCTGGAGATTACATGAAATTATCTACTCAAGCACCAATTTTATTATTAATTATTTTTATTTTCATGCCCTTTTTATCTCCTACTATTTTTTGCGCCTCAAGCCCTAATGATTTAGAAAAAGGGTTGCAGAGTAATACTTTGCCAAAAGCGCAAACACAAGAATTGGCTATTTTTCAGAGCTGGTTGTTAAGAGTGGGGGCAATGGCAACAGGGGTAGTGGTAGCATCTATGGTAGCATCAGTAACGGCAAGAGTTGCTGGGGAACTTTGGATTGGAGAAAAAACAACAGTAGTATCTGTACAAAATGCTGCAATAAGAGGAGTAATGCATTCGGTACAAGGAGGAGCATTTGGAGGATTGCTGGGAGGAGTATCAGGAGCAGCGCATGGAGCAGTGACACGAGAAAAAACAGGAATGTTAAGAAAGACACGTATAACTAGGTCAATGTTGGGGGGAGCTGTTGAGTTAGGAATAAGTGGAGCAGTAGTGGCAGGAGTAATGGGAGCAGTGGAAGAACCTACGAAGGCAAGACAAGAGAAAGATTTTGCAATGCAGATAAGTATAAAAGCGCTAAGAGCTATAAATTTTGATATGAGAAAACGCAAACGAAAAGAATTAAATAAATAACAGTCAGAGCGATAGTAGGTTTGCCAAAAACTGCATCCGCTGCATATAAAAGAAGGAAATAGGTTCGTGAAATTATTTACTCAAGTATCGATTTTATTGTCAATTATGTTTGTTGCAGCGACATTTTTATCTTTTGCCGGTGATAGCGATTTAAAAGATGCTGATTCTAAAAAAATAATGCGAAAGTATATTTTATACCCAAAAATGCTGGAAGAACCAACAGAAAACGAAGTCCCTAGTTTGCAAGACTGTTTATTAAACATGGTAGTAATAATAGCAGTTGGCATAGGGGCATCAGTACTTGCAAGAATAGTAGGAGAAGGAATAGTGGGTGAGGGAGTAACAAAAAAAAGCATGCTAGGAGCAGTGCAGGGAGCAACGGTGAGAGCAGTGGAAAGAGTAGCTGTAGGAGCTGGATATGGGGCATTATCAGGGGGGGGCATTGGTGGCGCCAACAGCAGTGTCGATAGCTTTAACTGAAGCTGTAGAAGGAAAAAAAATGGCAGAAGCGACATTCGCAGCAATAGCAATATTAGAAGGAGCAGCAATAGGAGGGATATTGGGATCTGTGGGAGGGGCATGGATAGGAGTATTGGAAGAACCTTCGATGGCAGGAAAAGATAGAAAAGAGAGAGAGTTTTGGGATAGAGAAAGAGTACAACAGGCAAGAAGAATAGCTGTTAGAAAGGCCCGAGAAATAGAAGACGCAAAACTTTGGACGAAGACTCGTAAAAAATTATAGCAAAATGGTAAATGGAGATTACATGAAATTATTTACTCAAGTATCGATTTTATTATTAATTATTTTTATTCTTACACCCTTTTTATCTTTTACTAGTCATAAATATTCAGATTTATCTTTTATTAATTATCATAAATATTCAGATTTATCTTTTGCTAATTATAGGTATTCAGAACCCAAACTACCTTTATGGCTAGAACAGCATGAACGCGAGCTATTAGAAAAAGCGAAAGCGCAAGCGCTTAGTTGGCAGGATAGCTTATTATTAGTGGGAGGCTTGATAACGGTTGGCATAGGGGCATCAGTACTGGCAAGAATAGTAGGAGGGATAGTAATAGGAGAAAAAATAACGGCATACACAGTACAAGAGGCGGCTAAAAGAGCAGTAGTAAAAACAGCGCAGGGAGCAGCATTAGGAGCAGTCGGAGGAGGGCCGTTTGTATGTTTAGTAGGCATACCAACAATTCTGGTTGGAACTAAAGAAAAAATAGTTGAAGGTGCAGAGACAATATTCAACGGAATAATAGTCACTGGAATGTTGGGAGCTGTAGGAGGCTCATTCATAGGAATAAGAGACGAACTTTGGATGGCAATAAAAAATAGAAATCTTGTAGAGCAGCAATATAGGGAAGCGCAAGAAGCCTTAGAGCAAAAAAGTAACAAACACAAACTGAGAGAATTGGAAAAATAATAACAGTCAGAGCGGTAGTAGGTTCGCCAAAAACAGTACTAGCAGCATATAAAGAAGGGGTGAGCTCATAAAATTATATATTCAAGCAACAATTATACTACCAATTACGTTTATTGCGACGCCCTTTTTATTTTTTACTAATTTTTACGCCTCAAGCCCTGACAATTTTGAGCAATCCGTAGAGTTTTGTGGGCAAAAAATGTATGAAAAAATATATGGGGAGCCTTTAGATATTTTTCGAGAAAGAGTAAATAATATTATAGAAGCCGATCTTGCGAAAAAAAAAGAGCAAATAGAGAAAGAAACGGGGTGGCGAGATACTTTATTAGTAGCAGGAATAGCAATGGCCGTTGGTGTGGGGGCATCATTAGCAGTAAGAATGCTAAAAGGAGCCCCAATTGGACAAGCCATAGGCGGAGAAGGAATAACAGCGAGAGAGGTCGTAAAAGCAGCACAAGAAGTTACAATAAGGGCTGCACAAAGAGCTACTATAGGAGCTGCTGTAGGAGCTGTGATTGGAGCAGCAGAGGCCTTAAATGTTTTAACGTTACATAAAAAAACTGGTAGGACTCGAGCAGAGCGTATAGCAAAGGGCGCACTTGAGATAGGATTTGCTGGTTCTTTGGTAGGGGTATGGGCAGGAGTATTGGTAGAGCTTGATTGGGCTGGGATAGAGAGAGAGAGGAATAGAGCGAGAGATCTGGAAATGATAAATGGAAACCCCTTTTTGCCGGCAGATTGGGTTAGAGAAATAAATAATGGGTTGCCTAGAGAACAAATTAGAGCAGCAATTGGTGGGCTAACAACCAGAGAAATGTTAGAAGCTGAATTCGCAGCTGCCGTAGCAGCTAGATCAGCAGATATAGTAGTAACTTTGCCAAAATCTGCACCAGCAGCGTAGAAAATGAGGGAAAAGTTCATGAAATTATATATTCAAGCAACAATTATACTACCAATTATGTTTGCTACGGCGACATTTTTATCTTTTGCTGGCGATAGCGATTTAAAAGATGCTGATTCTAAAAAAATAGTGCGAGAGTATATCTTATACCTAGAAGCGCTGGAGGGATCAGAAAAAAAAGTGCTTAGTTGGCAAGAGAGCTTATTAATAATAACAGGAGTGATAGCAGTTGGCATAGGGGCATCGGTACTTGCAAGAATAGTAGGTGAAGTGGTGATAGGAGAAAAAATAACCGTAAGTACTGTACAAGAAGCAGCCAAAAGGGCTGTGGCAAATACAGCAGAAGGTGCAATGATAGGGGCAATGTTAGGAGGATGTTCAGCAATGTCATTAGCTTTGCCGTTAGCTTTAGGAGCAGCCGGTGAAGGAAAAGGGAAAGAAGGGGCTGTTAAAGCTACGGTAGCAACAGTTGGCAGTATGGCAGTAGGAGGAGTTTTTGGAGCTGTAGGTGGATCATGGGCAGGAGTATTGCTAGAAGCCTGACATGGCGGTAGAAAATAGAAAAGAGAGAAAGTTTTGGCAAGAAGAAAGAAGAACAATAGCTGCTAGAGCGGCCCAAGTAGTAGAAGACGCAAAACCTATGAACAGAGGCGAATAAAAATTTATGGAAAAATGGTGAAGGGAGATCCTGTGGCATTATATACTCGAAAAACAATCATATTATTACTTACGTTTATTACGACGCCCTTTCTATCTTCTACTAGTTTTTGCGCTTCAATCCCTGACAATTTTGAAAAAAGTTTGCAAAATAATGCTTCTTTGAATACGCAAATAGAAAAAGTTCTGCCCGAAAAGCACATAGAAAAAATAGAAAAAATAGAAAAAGAAGAAGTTTCTATTTTCTGGGACATAGTATTGCCAATAGCAGGAATAAGCTGCACAGTAATACAAGGAGCAAGGTTAGGGGGGCAGGCAGGAGGTGCCATAGGAAGAACTGTGGGGGGAACACCAAATAGAGAAGCTATGGGGTTAAGAATAGGAATAATAGCTGGAGGGGCTCTAGTAGTAGGAGCAATGGCAAAAAAAGGAATAGGAAAAACTGCTGGAACAGTATTATCCATAACAGAATTGGTAGAAAAGCTCGAAGAAGGCATTGTAGCCTGGCAAAAAAGAAACGCTAGACTAGCTGGAGAAGAGTTAATTACAAGATTTAGAGCAGCACAAAGAGCAGCAGCACAAAGAGCAGCGTGGGAAGCAGCCCAAGAAGGGGGGCCACAAGTAGTTTTGGAAGGTGGTTAGCAAAAAATTATGAAAAAATGGCGATTGAATTTCTTTTACCATTGCAGAAATTGTTAATTTAACTGGATTGTCCGAAGAAGAAATTATTGATTTGGAGAGTAAAAGCAAGAATAAAAAATAGTATTATCAGAAAAAACGCAAATAAAAGAATATAGATATAGAGTTGATCATGGAAAAATGGCGATTGGACTTTCCTTTTTTTAATACATCTTTAAATAAACAGATAGTTTATTTAGATAATGCGGCAACAACCCAAAAGCCGCAAGCAGTAATTGATGCCATTGTCCATTTTTATACCTATGACAATGCAAATGCAGGCCGAGGTATCTACGCTCTTGGTGAACGAGCAACGATACTATATGAGTCTGCACGCCGCACCGTAGCTAATTTTATTAGCGCGCATGACCCCTCAGAGATTGTTTTTACGAGTGGTGCAACGGAAAGCATTAATATGGTCGCTCATGCATGGGCGCTCAACAATCTAACCGCAGGTGATGAGATTGCGGTTACCCAATTAGAGCATCATGCTAATTTATTGCCATGGCAATGGGTTGCACAAAAAACAGGAGCGCATTTAAAACATATGCCACTAACAACGCAACAGGGCGATCTTGATTATAGTTCTTTAGATACGATAATCACCAACAAAACGCGTTTGATTGCCGTTACTCATGTCTCTAATGCACTGGGAACTACGGTAGATATTAATCTATTAACCAAAAAAGCTCATGCAGTTGGTGCTCGCATATTAGTTGATGCATCTCAATCTATCGCACATCGACGTATTAATATTGACAAGTTAAATATTGATTTTCTTGCTTTTTCAGCACATAAAATGTTTGGTCCAATGGGTATCGGTGTTTTGTATGTTAAAAAAGAAGTTCACGCCCAACTAATACCCTATAGACTTGGTGGCGGTATGGTTTATAGTGCATTAAGCGATTCTGCTACCTGGCAACCAATGCCCCATATGCTTGAAGCAGGTACTGCTCCCCTAGCGCAAGCTGTTGGACTTGCGGCCGCTATCAATTATCTTCAAGCTATCAATTTTGATCAGATACAAGAACATGAAGCAAAGTTATGTGCGCGTACTATTAATGGTCTTAGCAGACTACCCTATATTCATATTTTAGGACCAGTAGAGCAGTTAAAAAAAGAAGGCCATATCGTAGCATTTGTCGTTGAAGGTATGCATGCTCATGATGTTGCAGCGTATTTAGATATGTATGGTATTTGTGTTCGCGCAGGGCATCACTGCGCACAGCCATTGGCACATGTACTTGGCTATGATGCGAGCGTACGAGTAAGTTTTTCTCTTTATTCTACGTATGCCGAAGTTAATGCTTTGCTTAACGCATTAGTAGAACTAAAAGAATCGGGTTTTCTAAAATCGGTTTAATTTTTCTTGTAAATAAGTAGACTTAAAGCTTGAAAAAGCAAAATAAAAGTGGTCAACTTATAAGCAGGATATAAATTATGTATAAAATACGCATGTTTCTATTTGTTTTATTAAGTTTTTCTTTTTACAATCTTAACGCACAATTATCTGATAATACAAAATCATATACAAAAATGCAGTCTGTTATTCAAAATAAATCGATTATACAAAAACAGGCGCACTACAAAAAAACAAATAACCGTTTTGGCAATAAACACTCATTTTCGAGTACCTGCTGGCGTATCTGGTATAATCTGAGACAAAATATTGTATATCCAATAGATACCACCCTTTATTGTCTAAATTGTGGACAATCAAGTCCAGTAACGAATTTAAGAAGACAAATATATACTCAATTTTTGCGTGTCTTAGGCTATACAGGAATAATATCTGATCCTGCTATTATTGGCATGCAATGTTGTGTCGGTATTGCCGATGCATGGGCAGCTGATAAATCAACGCGCGCAATTGTCAAAGAAGATATTGTCGCTTTTACTGCATTTTACGCGTTTTTTGCTGGCTTAGATCATCTGTGCGAAAAAGTGATTATGAACGAAACAATTATGCCATCATCTATTTCAAAAATAGGTCGTGCTTTGGATGCAAGCCTCAGTGTTCTGGTAGTCTGGCAAGGTATTAAGTTGTTGATAAAAGGATATATTGCAACGCAAGCTGCGGATATAATTGCAGAACCTATTACGTGTTTTATGTATGATGATTATGGTGATGATTATGGTGATAATTATTAGAACCAATACAGTAATTACAGCAAGCCCTCTTTTTTAAGCGTATGCCGCAACTGTTTATAATTAGTAAATGATACTATATTTTCGATACCGAAATCTGATGCTGCTTTAAGTGTATTTTCTTCTTTATCAATAAGTGTGCAAATTTTGGGGTTCAGATTAAACGTGTTTTGTAAATATTCGAAAGTCTTTTTATGATCTTTAAGATGGTGAGTTTTATACGAGAGAGCCAAGCCATCAAAAAGATCTAAAATATCAGGATAAGCTTTTGATATATGCTCATGCGATTCTTTAGTCATATTGGCAATGCCATATAACTTATAACCATTCTCTTTAAGTTGCACTGCAATTTTTATCATGGATGGAATCGGTTTGCAAATCATATTAATTTGTGTTGGATCAAGTGCAATTTCAAGAATACTGAGAGCAATATCTTTTTCTTTAGCGCTTGCAAAAAAACCTTCTTGATCTATTCTTTCCAAGTATGCAGAGAGCTTATTTTTTACTTCTTCGTGCATGCATTCCCCGCATTGCCATGCAACAATACAGTGCGGCATGCGTTTATTTTTATACATAAAGGAAATCGGCGATTGATGATCCTTATCTTTACCCATTTTTTCAAGTGCATCAAGACAGACATCAACTGGGTTTCGCCAATGAGTAAGGGTATAGCTTGTTATCTTTCCAACACCTATTTTACGAATAATCTGTTTTGTATCTTCAGCAATAAAATGACTGATATCAAAGATAGCGATTTTTTGATCGAATGCGGGTGCCTGTTTTAAGCAAAGTAATGAGGGTAGCTGATTTATTTCTTTATTTATATTACTTTTACTATCGCTCTTATTATTACTATCGCTCTTATTATTACTATCGCTATCGCCTATATCTTTATTACTTATATCGCTATCACCCATATCTTTATTACTTATATCGCTACCACTATTATTATTATCAATATTACTGTTTATAGATTGATATCGCGCCATGCATCGAGGCTTTGGAAATATTATATCTTCTTTTTTATAAAAAAGAATAGTCTCAACAAGGGCAAGAATAGATAAACTTAATATAGGCAAAATAATAATTTTTTTTATATTCACGCAGCTCCCTTTTGTGCAAATCTCATAATTACTTTTTTAGTTTCTATGAATTGATAGAAGTAAAGCAATAGTTTACTCGTAATTATGGCATATAGAAAAAAATTTTAAAAACAATGGTGAGTTTTGGTTTTTTACCAACTACTCACCATTGTTTAATGTTAGTATCTAAATTTAATATCTAAATCTAGAATTTTTTATTTTTTTAATTTAATTCTTTTAATTATAATATCGAGCGACAATAAATTCATTATTATGACTAAACCCTACAGCGATGAATTTATTGTTTTGGGCGTAACTTATTGAAGTTATACTTATATCCCCCTTGCCTGGAATTTTGAGTTCTGTAATACCATTATTTCCAAAGTTTCTTTCTAGATACAGTGGCGTAGGGCTTCGCTTTGTTATCACAAAATGAGGTCCTACTGCTACTAAAAATACCGGCGTGCCATTATTATAGCTGTATAGCATTTTTTTGACATCATCAATAAAGGCTCCTGACCCAGCATAATCAGGGGCAATGCCGTTAGAAGAAAATACAATTATTTCATGTAGAGAATATCGAGCAGCAATGATTGAAATGTGTCCTGAAGGGATTATCACAAGGGATGTAATATTGTTATAGTTGCTCTCCTCACCAGTAAAATACGATAATCCTGTATTGTGTCCACCGAAACTGGTATCTAATGATCCGTTTGGATTATGCCCCATTAATACAGGTATTGTATAATAAGAATAATCACCATCACTTCTGTCATATATTTTTACTTGTCCTAATCCAGCTGTTATTATTTTTCCATCTGTTTGCACTAAAAGTTGTTTTGCATCATATAACGCATCTAAGCCTGCTCCGGTGATGTCAAATTCTCTATTTTTTGAACCATTTGTGTTAAATTGAACTATGGTCCAACCTGATCCGATGGCTACTATTTTACCATCTGGTTGTATTGCTACTGATATAATATCACTCATGCCGGTCTGACTTCTAGGCACAATGCCATTGCCATCTGGACCAAATTGCGTATCTAAATGCCCATCAGATAGATATCGTGCCAATACACCAGATCCGCCTACAACTATTTTTCCATTTTCTTGTATTGCTATTGCTTTAATAAAAGCATCGCTTCCCACATCAGTGGTCACATAACCCTTATGCCCTGAGCCAAAGCTAGTATCTAATGCTCCATCAATTGTATATCGCGCAATACAAAATTTATTCTGCTCATCACCGGTTGCTCTTGCATGACTACCGCCAACAAGTATCTTACCATCTGGTTGAACGGCAACAGCGTAAGCTTTTCCAATATGATCGACTACATATCCTGTACCGTTTCCAAAACTTAAATCAAGCGTACCCGACTGACCTTGTTTATGCATTGCTGGTGAGAATTGTTGGTTTGTAGCTTGCTGTGGCGTGTGCATAATTGGGTACATAGTTGGTTTAGATGTTGATGGTTTTGCGTGATGAGGAACAGGTCTACGCATCGGATCAAGGTTAGCAGTATCAAAAGCTTGCTGTGTATCATAATTATCAAAATCAGAAGAAACTTCTACGTTGGGTTGTGGAGTGTCAGATTGGATAGTATCCGGGTCTATGGGTGCTGTGCCTTGCAGGCCGAGGCAAAAAAGCAATGCTGGAAGCATATATAATCTGTTTTTTGTATGTATTTGATTCATAAAGTCTTATCCTTTTTTTTGGAAATTATATAATTTTTTACTCTGTTTTTTAGTCTCTATTAACTTGATTTGGCAAAGCAATAAATTAATATTTTTTTAAAATAATTGGTGTTGCTTGTGATAGCTTCGACTAATGAATGCTCATATGGCTGATTGAAGCTTTGTGTTTTTTAACGTATGCTAAAAATAATATATTTTTTGCTATAAAAATAATAGAGAAATAGTAGAAATATAAAGTAAAAATAGAGTGACAGCAAAAATA
>Ga0070667_100000157_pt1 | contig 84556 bp, 67 predicted proteins | sample KBSS33metaG_FD_64659 | JGI IMG/M metagenome (GOLD analysis project Ga0070667, IMG submission 64659) | Switchgrass rhizosphere microbial communities from Kellogg Biological Station, Michigan, USA - KBS S3-3 metaG | ecosystem: Host-associated > Plants > Roots > Rhizosphere > Soil ...
CGAACACCACAACCTTGGCCAGCACCTCGTCGCTCGCATCTTCCAGCATCAGCGCGCGATAGATCAATTCCCGCGCGGCATCGCGATCGGGGCTGATCCCGTCGCGCACCAGCCACCCGCCCAGGTCCGCTTCCCAATAGCCCTTGGCGTGCAGGAAATCGCCCCAATAGACGATCAGGTCCGCCTCGCGCACGGCGTCGAGATGGTCGCTCAGTTGCAGGTATTCCTGGTGCGTCTCGTCGCGCGAATAGCCCAGCTTGGCCGTGCTGCCCAGGCAGTAGAGCGTCACCTCGTCGTTGGGGAAGGCGTTGGTGAAATAGGCATAGGCCGAAAGGTCCACCGTGAACATGCCGGTGTTGCGGCTGGGCAGGAAAGCGCAGACGACTGCAATGCGGGCCATGGGCGTGGCTTCCTCTAGCGTTTCGATTTGACGGCCATCAGGATCGTGCTGATGCGCGCGCGGAAGAACAGGAACGTGATCGTGGCATAAAGCAGCAGTGCCAGCGTGGTGGTCGCCAGCGTTGGCACCAGTCGCGACAGATCGAGCGAAGCGATCCAAACCAGCGCGCCAACCACGGCCACAACGGCAAGGCCCACCATGGCGGGAAGCGAGGTGACCACGTCCTTGGCTATGCGGATATCGGGCGTCACGCGGCGGATCACGAAGATCAGCGCCAACCCACCCAGCATGCAGCGCAGGCTGAATGCCCCCGCTGCCCAAACGATGCCGAAATAGGCACCGGCCGCGATCATCAGCACGTTGGCGATGGTCTGGAAAAAGTTGTTCCAGAGTGCAAGCTTCGGCCGCCCGGTCGCCACCAGATAGGTCTGCAAGGGAACGATCATCGCCACGAACGGCAGCGAGATCAGCAGCACCGTCACCGTTTCGGCCAAGTGCGGCCACTTACCCTTGAACACCAGGTCGGCCACGAATGGCCCGGCAAACGTGGAGGCAACGAACGGTACCGATGCGATCAGGCTGGTAATGCCGCAAGCCTGCCACATTGCCTCGATCGTCCGCTCCCGGTCGCCCGCCATGCGCGAGAAAATCGGCAACAGCGTATTGTTGACAGGGTTCAGGAACAGGCTGGTCGCCAGGTCGAGCACGGTGCGCGCCAGGCGGAACACGCCCGTGGCGGTCGGCCCGGCAATCAGCCCCACGATCACGTCCACCGAACGAATGTTGATCTGCGTGAGCACGGATACGCCCAGCACCGCGCCGGAAAAGCGGCTGACGTCGGCCATTTCGCCCAAGCTCGCCCGGCGTGTGGGCCGCCAGCGCGCGGCAAGCAGGCTGATCACCGTGGAAATGATCGGCGCCAGCGTCACCTGCACGACGATACTCCATGCGCCAAAGCCATAGACCGCCATGGCACAGCACGCGACGCCGGCAATCGCCTGGCCGGCCGTCTTGCGCACGGCCAGCACGCGATAGTTGAACGAGCGCATCAGCAGGCCTTCGGGCACCACGCCCACGGCCGCCGAAAGCGGCGCTGCCATCGTGGGCAGGATCATGAGCCAGATGTTGTCATAGCCGGGCAGCAACCGGAATATCACCGCCAGCGCCGCAATAATCAGGCTTGCGACAAGGCCGATTGCCATGAACAGCCCGAACGCGGTATCGAGAAACCGCGCGTCGGCTTCTTCGCGCTGGACGACCAACTGGTTGCCTGATTGAAGCGTGGAAGCAGCGATGATGGCGGGCGCCGTTGCCATGGCGGCAACGCCGAAATCGTGCGGCCCCAGGAACAGTGCCGCCGTGAGCATCACCACGGTTTGGGTAAATCGTTCCGCCAAAACCTGGAGCAGAGACCAGATGGCGCCCTTCATCGCGAGTTTCGAATAGCTCATAGCGCGGTCAAAACCATTCAAAGCCTAGCTGAAGTCGAACGCCGAACCCCCGTCGCCGCCGAAGCGGCACAGCTCCCCGGCAAGCTGGTCCGCATCGGAGTTACAGCCAATTTTGCAATGCAGCAAGAGCTTGCTTGGCGGCCGCGTGCCTTTGCTTATGACCTCGCCTTCAATCGTGGCGATTTTGCAATTGCCACGGCATCCTGCGGTGCAGCCTGCTCGCCACGGCCACTGCACGGCTGGTGAAGGATTAGCCCTCGAATTGCCGCCCGTATCGGGCAAAATCGGCAGAAACCATGGCAATTCCCGAACAGGCATTGCGGAGCGGCGCCGCCTGCTTCGCAAGCGTGCGCTGCACCATGGTTAACTCTCCGGCAGCCTCGATTTGCAGCAATTTTGCAATGTGACAATGCGGCCTGGCCGCAACCTCGCCGTCGGCGGAGGCACGAAATGCGTGACTCTTTCGCTATCGCAACATAAACCTTGCCCCAGGCTGCTGGAGCGTGTTGGATAACTATTGCGGCGCGCCCCTTGATCGGACATCGCGACCAGCACTGGATTGAGTCAGACGGGGATTGGCATGACGACCGAAATTCTTTCGCCGGCAAGTGCGGCGACGGGCGACAAAGTCGCGATCTCGATCGTGATCTGCACCATCGAACGCTCGGGCCGTGAAGAACGCCTAGCCCAGGTCATCCGCAATTTGCAGCGGCAAGAAAAAGTCGATGTCGAAATCGTCCTGGTCTGGCAGGGCTTCGATCCCGCGCTGTTCCCCCGCATCGATGGCGTGACAACGGTAATCACCGATTTGTGCAGCTCTGCCCAATCCCGCAACATCGGCGCGGAATACACCCATCACGATCTCATCGCGTTCTATGATGACGATGTCTTCCCGGTCGAACCCGATCAACTCTATCGCACGGCAAGAATGCTGGACGAGCGCGGGCTGGATTTCATCGTCAACAACATCAAGTCCGAGGGCGATGTCATGTCTGGCGGACGGATTTCGCAAGACATCGTATTCAGCTTCAAGACGCTGCTCAACAATATGTGGGAGCCCGGGCTGATGGTCAGGCGCAAGGCGTTCTTCGACACCCAGTTCGATTCCACGCTAGGCATCGGCTGCATTCACGGGTCGAGCGAAGGCATGGCGTTTGGCTACCGCTTGCTGAAAGCCGGATACAAGGGCCAGCGGGTGGCCTCGCTCTATATCGACCACCCTCCGCTCGACGACAACATGAGCGTCAATATCGAGCGCAACTTCTTCTATTCGCTGGGCAATGGCGCTGCGCTGCTCCAGCACGGCTATCGCTATATGTATGTGCGCGCGCTTTTCCGCGCCTTTGCCCGGATGATGGTGTCGCTGGCCACAGGGAAAAAGCAGCGCGCCAAGACCTCGTTCGTGCGCATCCTGTGCCTCATGGCCGGGCCGTTCCTGCCGCGCAACAACGCTCGCCTGTTGCCGCGCAACTATATCAAGGCGCCTGCCTATGTGTTGCCGCCGCTGGCCGAACCGACGCCGGAACTGAGCTGATCGCGGCGCTGGGTTACAATCGCAAAGATATAGAACGTGATCAGCCGGGCAGGCGCTCCAGCCGTACATCCGCGATGTGCACTTGCGTGCCTGGTGCCAGCCAGAACACCAGTGCGCGCGCCTGGCAGGTATCGTCGAGCACATATTGCGTGGCGACCCGGCCGCCGGGTTGTGACACTGGATCCTGGGCAATCCCCTGGTCGAACGTGCAACCCAGTCCCACCTTCAATGCGCGCAACTCGGTTGCCGTGGTGCCCGGCATCGCCCACGACAGGCGATAGGCCCCGGCCGGTAGGACCACCACCTGGCGCAGCACCGAATAGGGGCTGGCGCCCGAAACCCGCAGATCAAGCTGATGGGCGCCATTGGTCAAGTCGGTGACAAGCAATTCCACCGTGCCGCTGCTGGGCACTTGCCAATCGAACACCGAATTGTGCGCATTGGGATCGGGGTTGATCCGCACGAACTGCCCGTCATGCACCAGGGCATTGCCCGGCTCACACTCGCGGTTCCAGATGTCCTGCGCTTCCTTCATCAACCCGGTGCGCATCAATCCGGTGGTAAAGCTGCTGACCGCTGGGCACCCCAGGCTACCGGCGCGCAATTGTCGCACCACGGCAAAGCGGTTGGCAAAATCGTCCTGCGCCATGGTGGATGGCGCCGAAAGGAACATGCGCTGCCAACTGGGCGTCTCGGCCAGGCGGGGAACGATCGCAGCACGCCCTTCGGGGCTGGCAACCATGTCGTTCAACATGGTCTGCGTGCGATCGTCGTCTTGAACCTGGCGCAGATAGGCGTCGAGGCGCTGCGCCGCGACGTCGGCCTGCCCCGTGTCGAGGCCATGGTTGAACCAGTAGATCTGCGTGGGCAAATCGCGCCAGCCCATTCCGGCCGAAAGACGGAAGGCCGCATCGGCTGCATCCGCCTGCCCGGCCAGGAAGTGCGCCGCACCCAGCAGCCCCACGGTGGACGCATCGACGGGGTCTGACAGCAAGGCACGCTGGGCAAGCGGCAATGCATCCTTGGGCCGCGCCGCAGCATTGGCGTCGCCGGCCAGCGCCCTTGCACTGAACGTGTCATAGGGCCAGCCAACCGGGGCCCGCACATCGGGATTGACGATCGAAAGCCGATCCCAACCGCTGAACGCGGCCACACCTGCGTAAGCGGCCAAGGCAAGGGCCGCGGCATAGCCGGACACCTTGCCAAGCAGCGAGCCCGCCATGGTTTTGCTCAGGCCTCGTTCTCGGGCGTGTAACGGTAGTAATTGTAGCCGTAATATTCGGAGTAGCGATTACCCGACTTCGATGCATCGAACATCGTGAGCACGGCACCCAGAACATTGGGCTGCATGGCGCGCAGGCGGCGCAGCGAGGCGCGCAGCGAACCACGGCGGCTGCGATCCGACTGGACGACCAGCATGACGCCATCGACGATCGCCGACATCAGCGGCGCGTCGGCCAGGCCAAGCACCGGCGGGCTGTCGAGGATGACCACGTCATACGTCTCGCTCAGCTCACGCAGCAGCTGCGTGAGACGGCCCGAGCTCAGCAGCTCGGTCGGGCTTGGCGGCACCGGCCCCGAGGTGATCACCTGGAGATTGGGCTCCTCGGTCTGCCGCACCACGTCGGCCAGCGTGTCCTGCGCGGTCAGCAGGCTCGACATGCCGTGATCGTTGGGCACGCCGATGACAGCGTGCAGAGCCGGGCGGCGCATGTCGACGTCGAGCAGCAGGACCTTCTTGCCCAGGCGGGCAAGACCGGTGGCGACGGCAAGGCTGGTCGTGGACTTGCCTTCCGACGGCTGCGAACTGGTGATCAGCAGCGAGCGCGGCAGGCCCGTGGCGGTCGAGTAGAGCAGCGAACCGCGCAGCGAGTTGTAGCTTTCGCTGACCGCCGACTTGGGATCTGCCAGGGCTGCGGCCGGCGTGGTGTCTTCCGCCTTGGGAATGACGCCGAGCAGCGGCATGCCAAGCTTTTCCTCGATGTCCTCGGGCACGCGCACCGCATCGTCCAGCTGGAAGCGGATGAGGATGACCAGGGCCGACAGAGCGAGCGCCGCGAGCAGCGCGATCAACATGTTGTTGACCAGCACCGGCGAGCTGGGGATCGACGGCGGTTCGGCCGCATCGATGATCGAGATGTTGCTGGCGCTGATGCCCGCAGCCGCGTTCAGCTCCTTGAAGCGCTGGAGCAGGCCGTCATAGAGGCTGCGGTTGGTGTCCGCTTCGCGGGCAAGCAAGTTGTACTGGACCGACTTGTCCTGCTCTTCGAGCGAAGTGCCCTTGAGCTGCGAAAGCTCGCCCTTGAGGTTGCTCTCGGCCTGGACGGCGGCGTCGTACTGTTCCTTGACGGATGTACGGATGCTTTGCGCCACGGCATTGATCTGCTGGTTGATGCTGGCAATCTGCGCCTTGCCCTGCACCACCGAAGGATAATCATCGAGGTGGCGGGCGCGTTCGCGCTGTAGCTCGGCATCGGCGCGGGCGCGATCGGCCAGCAGCGAGGTGATCGTGCTGTTGGCCAGCACTTCGGGTGCGCCCAGCAGGTTGCCACCCGAAAGTGCCTTCCAGCGCTGCTCGGCCGCCATGCGGTTGACCTGCGCCTGGTTGAGCGCGGTGTTCATCTGCAGCAGGCTGGCAGTTGTCACCGATCCCGTGGTGCCGCCGCTGTCAGCATCGCCCGTGGTGGGCGCAGGGTCGCGCGTGCGGATCAGGCCGACCTGGCGCGCATAGGCGTTGAGATCGCGTTCCGACTGTTCCAGCTTGGCCTTGGCTTCGGCGAGTTGGCCCGAAATGAAGTCGCGCGCATAGGCGGAACTGTCATAGCGGCGCTGCAGGTTGGCCTGGATGAATTCGTTGGCCCAGGCATTGGCGATGCGTGCCGAAAGCTGCTGATCGATGCTGGTGAAGCTGATCGTCGCCAGGCGCGAAGCCTGGGTCATGTCGGCCAGTTCGTTCTGGTTGAGCAGGTTCAGCGTGTAATCGCGCACCTGCTGCTGGCTGGCTGTCGGCTTGGGCGCCGGCACGCCCATCCCGGCGTAGAACTGGGGATTGCCGATCAGGCGCAGGCGCTGGGCCACGCGCTCGGCGATCGCCCGGCTGTTGAGAATCGCGATCTGCGTCTTGAGGAAGCGATCCGTATCCTGCGCCGTAGCCGCTTCCGCCTGCGAGGCATCCTGCTGGTCATCACCCAGCACCTGGGCCGACTGGTTGTTGATCTGCACCGTTGCCACCGCGGTGTAGCGCGGGGTCTTGAGCATGGTGAACACCAGCGCCAGCGCCAGCGAGCCCGCCACGATCAGGCCGATGATCCACAAGTTGGCGCGGATCACCAACAGGATCTTGCGAACGTCGATCTTGGAAGAACCGGCGTCGTCGTAATCGGCAACGTCGGCAAAGGCATCCGACATCGTGCGCGGCGCGGCGCCAGCAGGAGCGAAAGAGGGATTGTTTTGCACGGTGCGGCCGATCCTAGAAACGGGTCAGGACGTTGAGGAGCCCTGCCATCGAGATGATGTCGCGATAGATCGACTTGGATTGCGAGAAGCCGACCACGATCACGTCACCGGCAAAGATCTGCGGGTCGGGATCGATGCCCGCGCGGATGCGCTTGATATCGAACCGCGCGACCATCCGTTGCCCGTTCACGTTGCGGAAAAGCATCGTCTCGTTGAGCTTGGCGATTCGCGTCGGGCTCTGCGCCATGGCGATTGCGCCGAGCAACGTGGTGTTGGGCGTGATCGGATAGGAACCGGCGTGGTTCACCTGGCCTTCCACCGACACCAGCTTTTCGGCTGCCGTCATCACGTTGAGCGTGACCTTGGGATCGCGCAGGTAACGCGCGCCCAACTGGTTCTGGATTGCCTTGGTAGCCTCTTCGGGAGACATGCCGGCAACGACCACCGAGCCGACCAACGGCACCTGTATCCGTCCGGCCTCGTCCACCACCAGCTTGGCCGCACTCAATTCGGGCTCGCCGAACACGGCCAGCGAAAGCTCGTCGCCCAGCCCGATCTTGTAGGCCTGGGGCAACGCGGTGTCGGTCTGTGGCTGCGCCACCTGGTATGCGTCCTGGCCCTGCTTGACCGTGGGGGCAATTGGCGTTGCACAACCCGCTACGGCTGCGCAGCCAAGAAGAACCGCAATTCTGGGTGGAACCTTCACTTGGATACGTGCTCCTGCTTTGGTCGTTCGAAGCGATCGTTCAGCATGATTTCGCCGGTCAGGATGAAAAACGGACAGCATCCCGCCTCGCGCGAAAGAATTCTCCGGAACGGAGCGATGCCAGCTATTGCTGCTTTGCACAACAGCATTCTTCATCGTGCTCGATGCTCTTGCACAGTGCCCCCTGACCTACCCTGGCGGCGTCACAATGCCATTGCAATGTCGGCAGTTCCATCCTCCATCTTGGCAACCCTCTGCATTGTTTCCCATTTCATCGCCTTTACCGCGCGATTCGTCGCAAGGACCGGCTGCGATGCCATGTCGCCGTGCAGCATAAGAATGGCGTGCTGCACTTGAAATGCAGCACAAGTCGGGCAGGCAGCTCCTTCGCACTTGCGTAATGAAGCGCTTGGCCCGCCGCTATCACAGGCCGTGATAGGCGCGATACCATTCCACGAATCGCGCTACGCCATCGCGTACCGAGGTCGCTGGCCGATATCCCAAATCCCGCTCCAGATCCGAAACGTCGGCATATGTATCCGGCACGTCCCCGGCCTGAAGGGGAAGCAGATTGCGCTCCGCCTTGCGGCCAAGCGCTTCTTCGAGCGCCTCGATATAGGCCGTCAGCTTGACCGGCGCGTTGTTGCCGATGTTGTAGATCCGATATGGTGCATCCGATGTGGCCGGATCGGGCCGATGGGCGTCCCAAGCCGGATCGGGCTTGGCCGGACGGTCCAGCGCGCGGATCACGCCAGCCACGATATCGTCGACATAGGTAAAGTCGCGCGTGTGGTTGCCGTGGTTGAACACATTGATCGGCTTGCCTTCGAGTATCGCGCGCGCAAACAGGAACAAGGCCATGTCCGGCCGGCCCCACGGCCCATAGACCGTGAAAAAGCGCAGTCCCGTGGTCGGCAAACGGTAAAGGTGGCTGTAACTGTGCGCCATCAATTCGTTGGCTTTCTTGGTCGCGGCATAGAATTGCAGCGGATGGTCCACGCCGACATGCTCGCTGAACGGCATCGCCTTGTTGGCGCCGTACACCGAGCTGGTGGAGGCATAGACCAGGTGCTCGATGCCGCCATGCCGGCACGCCTCGAGAATGTTGGTGAAGCCCACGATATTGCTTTCGACATAGGCGTGGGGATTTTCGATCGAATAGCGCACGCCCGCCTGTGCCGCCAGGTTGACTGCGCGGCGCACCTGTCCCTCGTCGAAAGCCCGGTTCACCGCGTCACGATCGGCCAGGTTGGCGCGGAAGAAGCGGTAAGACGTGCCCGTGCGCGCCGCCGTTTCTTCGAGAATCTTGAGCCGTGCTTCCTTGATCGCCGGATCGTAGTAATCGTTGACCACATCGAGCCCGACCACGGCATCGCCGCGTTCCAGCAGGGTCTTGGCGGTGTGAAAGCCGATGAAGCCGGCATTGCCGGTAACCAGGGTAGCCAAGCTGCGTCTCCACTTGCGGGCAGAAAACCGTGCCCTTTGCCCTGCCTTACCCGGCAGAAGCGAACAAAGCGTAACGCTTTTTCCCGGGTTCAGGCGGGTTCAGCTGGCCTTCTTGGCCACGTTGAACGTGCCGGTTACGCGCCCGCTCGATGTCGTGGTCGTGCCCGTACCCGTGCCACTGCCGCCGGCCGAACCGCTGCCCCGTCCGTCCACGGTGGAAAGGCCGGTGTTGAGATCGATCACCAGGCGCCCGCCGTTGAGCGTGTCCTTGCCGCGCCGCAGCGCGACGTTGCCGACCATCGTGATGATCTTGCGCGGGAGATCGTAGACCGCGCTGTTGCCGCTCGCGCGCTGGTCACCGCGGGTGACGACCACGCCGCCTGCCGCATCGATGCGCTGGACCTGCACGGTGCTCGCGTCAGTGTAGGCCAGCGTGGTGCGTGCGGCCTGGAGGCGCAGGTCTTCCTGCGTGATATCGACATTGCCGGTCAGGACCACGCGCTTTTGCTTGTCCTGCAATTCCATGCGATCGGCCCCGAAATTCACCGGCGCATTAGAATTGTGCTTGGCCACGGTCTGCGCATCGAGTTGCGCCACGCCGGCCACCAGCGCCGCTGCGAGCACGAACCCACCGGCAAGCGACCGCAACGCCAGGGCGGGCGTAGACACCCGAGGCAGGGAAGGAAGCGGGTCGATCATCTGCGTTGTCCTTGTCGAATCGCGCATCGCGGCATTACGGCCTTGATGGCAGGGACAGCTTGCCCTGGTCCATCCGCATGTGGGCATGCCCTTCAAGGGTCACAACCCGATCGTCAAGATCGGCAACGATGCGATCTGCCGAAAAGGCGCCGGTGGGCAGGCGTCCTTCCACATGCCCATCGCTCACCAGCTTGCGCGAAGACAAGTCGATCGACGCGCCATTGGTGATCATGCGATAGCCATCGGAGCTTTCGAAATTGACCACGCCCGGTACAGCGATGAACTGCCGCCCAAAATCGTAGGCACCCTGCTGGGTGGTGAGAATGGCCGGCCCGTCCTTGAGCATCACGCGCGCTGTCACGTCCTTCAACTGGACCACGTCCTGCGCGGCAGAGTGCTGCACGGCATTGCCGGCCGTGACCGAAAAGGTGCGGCCATCGTTGTCCGCCCCGCGATACATCGCGCTCACCACGCGCAGCCGGTCCTGGACAACCGCAACCTTGGTGCGATCGAGCAGGAAGCTGATTTCCCCGCGCGGCGCCAGAGGGCTGAGTACCATGACGGCCAGCAACGCCCCGATCAGCCCAGGCAGCACGACAGCCGCCAGGCGCACCAAGCGGTCGTGCCGCCCACCGGGTGCGGCCTGGAGCCGACGGCGGCTGCGGATGCGATCTGCCTGGAGGGTCATCGTGGGCAAGTCATGGGGCTGTGAGGATTACTCGTGGCTGAAGATGTCGCGGTCGGCCCATCCCGCAATATCGAGCAGCGCCCGCGTCGGGAGAAAGTCGAAACACGCCTGGGCCATTTCGGAACGCTTTTCGCGTGCGAGACGTTCCACGAGAATGGAATGGGCCCCATGAAGATAGCGCACGTCGGATGCGGCATATTCGAGTTGGGCATCGCTCAACACCGGACCGCCCCAATCGCTCGATTGCTGCTGCTTGGAAATGTCCTTGCCCAGCAATTCGCGCACCAGGTCCTTGAGCCCGTGGCGATCGGTATAGGTCCGCACCAGCTTGGACGCGATCTTGGTGCAGAACACGGGCGTTGCCATCACGCCAAGGTAATGGTGGATCGCCGCCAGATCGAACCGCGCGAAATGATAGAGCTTGAGGCGCGAGGGATCAGCCAGCACGGCGCGCAAGTTGGGGGCGGCATAGTCGCTGCCGACCTTGAACCGCACCAGGTGCTCGTCTCCTTGCCCATCGGAAATCTGGACCACGCACAGGCGATCACGCGGCGTGATCAAGCCCATCGTCTCGGTGTCGACAGCAACCACGCCCGGCGCCAGCAAATCGGCGGAAGGCAGGTCTTCTTCATGCAGGTAAACGGCCATGCCGGCGTGCTTAGGCCGGTTCGGCCCAGGCGGCAAGCCCACGCCCCGCCCCGCGTCTGGCAAGAACGGTCAAATGCGCCGCACAATCGCCTGCCGTGGTGCAGCGAATTGGCGGTTGCCGCTGTGCACAACGTGCACTAGGAATATCGCGCGGTATGAATGCCAATCTTGCTGGCCCATGCGCCAAGCGCGCCGGGGCCGATACTTGGCAGGATTGGGCAAGTTACCGTAAATAGCCATAAAATGGCATCCGGGACCATGAATTCAGGAACGTCAAACACATGATCACACCGGTAATCCTGTGCGGCGGAAGCGGCACGCGTCTGTGGCCGCGTTCGCGCAAGATCAAGCCCAAGCCGTTCCTGCCCCTGGTGGGCGATTCCACCCTCTTCGAAGCCACAGTGCTGCGGTGCAGCACGGACGCCGGTTTTGCCCCACCGGTAGTCGTGACCGGCGCGCACCATCTCGATCATGTGGTGGAGCAATTACCCGATCCGGCCAACAGCCAGATCATCGTCGAGCCCGAAGGCAAGAACACCGCCGCCGCCATCGCCCTGGCCGCGCTGCGCCTGCCGGCAGATGCCATCATGCTCGTTTGCCCGAGCGACCATCATATCGGTGACTGTAACGCCTTCCAGGCTTCGGCCAAGGCGGCGGCGGCGCTTGCGGCTGACGACTGGCTGGTTTCGTTCGGCATCGCGGCCACTGCGCCGGAAACCGGCTTCGGCTATCTCAAGCAGGGCGATGCCATCGCCGGCAGCGCCGGTCGCCGGGTGGAGCGCTTTGTCGAAAAGCCCGATCTCGAACGCGCCAAAAGCTTCCTGGCCGATGGCGGCTATGCCTGGAACGGCGGCATCTTCGCGTTCCGCGCCGGCCATTTCCTCGACCAGTTGGAACAGCACCGCCCCGATATCGCCGCCGCCGTGCGCGCCTCGGTGGAAAAGGGCCACGCCGATGGCAACGCCTTCCATCCCGATCCGGCAGAGTTTGCCGCGATTGCCGGTGAGTCGGTCGATTATGCAGTGATGGAAAAGACCGACCGCGCGGCCATGGTGCCGGCCACGATGGCCTGGTCCGATATCGGCAACTGGCAGGCCCTGCACGAGGCGCTCGACAAGGACGAAGTCGGCAACGCCACCAAGGGGCGGGTCGAGCTCAAGAATTGCAGCAATGTGCTGGTCCATTCCGATGGCCCGCGCGTTTCGGTCGTGGGTGCCAGCAACCTGATTATCGTCGTCGATGGTGACGATATCCTCGTCTGCACGCCCAAAGGGGCTCAGTTGGTGGGCAAGCTGGAAGGAGCCGTCAACCAGTGAACAAGCTTCCGATCCGCACCGTGGAAAAGCCCTGGGGCAAGGACATTCTCCCGCCCCCGTTCCACGCGCCCGAAGGCCAGCGGATCGGCGAGATCTGGTTCGTACCCCCGCCGCAAGTACCCAGCCTCCTGGTGAAGTACATCTTCACCAGCGAGGCGCTGTCGGTCCAGGTCCACCCCACCGATGCCCAGGCGGCGGCTGCGGGCGAGAAGGACCGCGGCAAGGAAGAATGCTGGCTGGTGATCGATGCCGAGCCTGGCGCCACGCTGGGCGTCGGTTTCCACGACCACGTCGATCACGAAACCATGCGTGCCGCTGCGCTCGATGGCAGCATCGAGGACATGCTGGTGTGGCATCCGGTCAAGGCGGGCGACTTCTTCTATATCCCGGCCAACACCGTCCATGCCATCGGCGCAGGCGTCAGCCTGATCGAAATCCAGCAGAACAGCGACATCACCTACCGCCTTTACGATTACGGCCGCCCACGCGAATTGCATCTCGATGCTGGCATTGCCGTGTCACAGGGTGAGCCGCTCGACCCGGCATTGCACCGGCACATTCCCGATCGTGGCACGGTCCAACTGGCGAGCGGCGCTTACTTCACCGCCCACCGCCTTGATGGCCTGCCCGACCCCACGCTCGCGGCCGACTATGCCGGCCCGCTGCTGGTCATCCCCCGCCAAAGCAAGGTCAAGCTGGGCGATGAAACGCTGGAAGCCGGCGATTGCGCCTGGGCGCCGGGGATCGATGCCCTGACCTTTGACGCGCGGGGCCAGGCGATCATCGTTCGCCCGGCGGCCTGATCGCATAATGGCCGGCGCGTCGGTTCCGCCAAGCTGGGCACCAGCCCTCGATCCGGTGCTCGCCAGCCCTCGCCTGCGGGCCTTGGACGGATTCCTAAAAGCCGAGGAAGCCGCAGGCAAGATCATCTACCCCCCGCGCGGGCAGCGCCTCGCCGCGCTGGAATTGACCCCGCTGCCGGCGGTGAAAGTCGTGATCCTGGGACAGGACCCCTATCACGGCCTCGGCCAGGCACACGGCCTCGCCTTTTCGGTGCAACGCGGGGTGAAAGTGCCGCCCAGCCTAGTCAACATCTTCAAGGAACTGGAAAGCGATCTCGGCCTGCCCCGCCCCGCCCACGGCAATCTCACCTATTGGGCAGAGCAAGGCGTGCTGCTGCTCAACAACGCGTTGACAGTGGAGGCCGGCAAGGCGGGATCGCACCAGGGCAAAGGTTGGGAAGAATTCACCGATGCGGCCGTTGCTGCCGTCGCCGCCCGGCCCGATCCCATCGTCTTCCTGCTGTGGGGCAGCCATGCCCAGAAAAAGGCCGCGCGCGTGCCCGGCCTCGCCTCTGGTCCTCACCTGGTGCTGAAAGCGCCGCATCCGAGCCCCTTGTCCGCGCATGCCGGCTTCTTCGGCTGCCGCCATTTCAGCCAAACCAACGTTTTCCTCGAAAGCCATGGGCAGCGCCCGATCGACTGGCGGGTAGACCCGGCATGAACGCGGCGGCCGACTCCGTCGGCCCGGCCTGGTCGCTTCCCGCCATGCGCGCGGCGCAGGCCCAGGCGTGGACTGCCATCGAGCGCCTCGCCGCCGCCATCCGCCCCGGCCTGCGCGAAAGCGAAGCCAAGGCGCGTGGCGAAGCGATCATGGCCGATCTCGGCATGGGCCAGGCCTGGCATCCGCTGGTGGTGCGCTTTGGCGCCAACACCTTGCGCGTATTCAGCGATCGCGGTGGCGACGACCTGACGCTGGCCGACAACGACATTTTCTTCATCGACATCGGCCCGGTCCTCTTGGGCCACGAAGCCGACGTCGGCGCCAGCTTCGCTGTGGGCGACGACCCCGAAATGCACGCCTGCGCCGCCGCCGCACGCGCGTTGTGGCACCGCGTCGCTGACATCTGGAACCAGGGCGCCGTGCGCGGCACCGCCCTCTATGCCCGCGCCCAGCAGGATGCCCGGGCCATGGGCTGGCACCTCAACCTCGACGTGCGCGGCCACCGCGTGGCAGACTACCCCCACCCCTCGCGCCAGGCCGGCAAGCTCGCCGATCTCGATTGGGTGCCGACGCCGGGCCTGTGGATCCTGGAAATCCAGCTTCGTCATCCGACCAGGGATTTCGGCGCGTTTTACGAGGATTTGCTAGGCTGACGGTGGATGTGCTCGAAAGTAGCGCATACGCTTAACATGGACTGGCGAATATTGGGGGAAAGCGGACGCTACGTTCTATGCAGATGGGCGTCGTCCACGGCTCTATCCAACAACAGCCGGAATCGGCCTTGCCCTATCCGCTTGCGAAACTCCTCAAAAGACTCGATTTGAACATCAACCGGCGGTCCACCCACTACGCGAGTTCGTTTAAAGCTCAGACGAGGTAGCTCGAAATGAACGATGGTTTCGCCGTCGATTAGCACCGAAAGTTCGTCCCCGGAGTCCTCCGGAGTATCGCGCAGTATGTGGAAAACCGATCCACCGGAACGGATTGAATCGACAGCTCCCAACAAATCCCGAGACAGCGCGTTGTGCGGCGCTTCTCGCGTAAACCGGATGGCGTCGACATTGTATCGCTCGGTGAGCCGCTTCCGCACGTCCTGTTCCTTCCGCAAACCTGCTATGGATGCGACTGCTTACGTCAGCAAGTGGGCGTTGGTGGACATCGCTGGCTTCACCTCTGACCAGCACGCCTTCACCGCACGTAACAGAGTTTGTTTCGCGCCGAGGCGCAGAGAATCGACTATCTCTGCGCCTCGGCGCCAACATCGAAATTCCCTCGGACCAAGTGTCGCGCAACGATCCCAAGATCGCAACATCCCGTTATCGTCACCCTGAACTTGTTTCAGGGTCCAGGCTTCGGCCTCGTTCAGACCCTCCGCTGGCACGCCAACACTGCAAGCTGGACCCCGGATCAAGTCCGGGGTGACGCTGGTCTTGATGGCAGATACAATGACCTCAACCACGAAAAAGGGCGCCCGTTGCGGGGCGCCCTCGTTCCTTCCAGCGTAACCCGGCCGCTCAGCGCGGCAGTTCGGTCACGCCCATCAGCGCTTCGTCCACCGCGCGGGCGCACTGGCGGCCTTCGCGGATGGCCCAGACCACCAGCGACTGGCCACGGCGCATGTCGCCACAGGCGAACACGCCGTCCACGCTGGTCTTGTAGTCCACCGTGTTGCCCTTGACGTTGCCGCGCGGGTCGAGATCGACGCCGGCCTGTTCGAGCAGGCCCTGCTTGCGCGGGCCGACAAAGCCCATGGCCAGCAGGATGAGATCGGCCTTGAGCACGAATTCGCTGCCCGGCACTTCCTGCATCTTGCCGTCGACCCATTCGACGCGCACGCATTCCAGGCCGGTCACGTCGTTTTCGCCCACCACGCGCTTGGTGAGCACGGCGAACTCGCGCGCCACACCTTCTTCGTGGCTGGACGAGGTGCGCAGCTTGAGCGGCCAATTCGGCCAGGTCAGCGCCTTGTCTTCCTTTTCAGGTGGACGCGGCATGATTTCCAGTTGGGTGACGGAGAGCGCGCCCTGGCGGTTCGACGTGCCGACGCAGTCCGAACCGGTGTCGCCGCCGCCGATCACCACCACGTGCTTGCCCGTGGCGGTCAGCGAACCGCGCGGCGCGGCGCGGATTTCATCGTCGCCGGCCACGCGCTTGTTCTGCTGGGTGAGGAATTCCATGGCAAAGCGCACGCCCGGCAGTTCGAAGCCGGGAATGTTGAGCGGGCGCGGGTCTTCCGCACCGCCGGCCATGACCACCGCGTCGAAGTTTTCCTTGAGCGATTCCACCGAGACGGTCACGCCCACTTCCACCGAGGTGCGGAAATCCACGCCTTCGGCCATCATCTGCACGAGACGACGGTTGATCAGGTGCTTTTCCATCTTGAAGTCGGGGATGCCGTAGCGGAGCAGACCGCCGACACGATCCGACTTCTCGAACACCGTCACCGAATGGCCCGCGCGCGCCAGTTGCTGCGCGGCGGCCATGCCGGCCGGGCCGGAGCCGACCACGGCGACCGACTTGCCGGTCTTCCGGGCCGGAACCTGTGGCTCGATCCAGCCTTCCTTCCAGCCCTTGTCGACGATCGCGCATTCGATCGACTTGATCGTAACCGGCTGGTCCACGATGTTGAGCGTGCAGGCCGCCTCGCACGGGGCGGGGCACACGCGACCGGTGAATTCGGGGAAATTGTTGGTCGAATGCAGGTTGTCCAGCGCCTCGCGCCAGTCGCTTTCATAGACCAGGTGGTTCCAGTCCGGGATCTGGTTGTTCACCGGACAGCCGTTGTGGCAATAGGGAATGCCACAGTTCATGCAGCGCGACGCCTGGCCCTTGAGCGAGCCTTCGTCATGCGGAACGATGAACTCGCGATAGTGCTTCAGGCGCTCGGCCGGAGCGTCATAGCTCCGGTCCTTGCGGTCGAGTTCGAGAAAGCCGGTTGCCTTACCCATCGTAATCTATCCTTATTCCGCAGCGACCGACGCGGCTTCGAGGCGTTCGGCCTCGAGCTGGCGGAGCGCACGCGCATAGTCGCGCGGCATGACCTTGACGAAACGCGATACTTCCTGATCCCAGTTGTCGAGGATCGCGCGGGCCCGCTTGGACCCGGTGTGAAGCAGGTGGCGTTCGATCAGCACGCGCAGGCGTTCCGCGTCGTGACGCAGCATGTCGCCCATGCCGAAATCGTTGACATCCACCCCGCGCTGCTGCGGCCGGCCAGCCCCGTCGTCTTCGTCGCGCTCTGCCGCAACCGGCAGGACATCGACCATGGCGCCGTTCACCAGCGAGGCAAAGTTGCCGTCCATGTCATAGACATAGGCCACCCCGCCCGACATCCCGGCCGCAAAGTTGCGCCCGGTCCTGCCCAGCACGACGACCACGCCGCCGGTCATGTATTCGCAGCCGTGATCGCCCGTGCCTTCGACCACCGCGAGGGCGCCCGAATTGCGCACGGCAAAGCGTTCGCCGCCCACGCCGTTGAAGAACGCTTCCCCGGCAATCGCGCCGTAAAGCACGGTGTTGCCGACGATGATGTTCTCGGCCGCCTCGCGATCGACATGCGCCGGCTGACGTACGATCACGCGGCCACCCGACAGGCCCTTGCCGACATAGTCGTTGGCATCGCCCACCAGGTCGAGCGTCACGCCATGGGCAAGGAACGCGCCGAACGACTGGCCCGCCACACCCTTGAACGTCACGTTGATCGTGTTGTCGGCAAGGCCGGCATGGCCATAGCGCCGCGCCACTTCGCCCGAGAGCATTGCGCCCACGGTGCGGTTGACGTTGATCACCGCGCGCTCGATGCGCACCGGCTCACCCGCTTCAAGGGCAGGCGCTGCCGCCGCGATCAGGTCATTGTCGAGCGCGGCATCCAGGCCATGATCCTGGTGCCCGGTCCAGTTGAGGCTGGTGCCTTCCACCGGTTCGACCTTGTGCAGCAGGCGCGACAGGTCGACGCCTTGCGCCTTCCAGTTGGCCACCACCTTGCGCGTGTCGAGCCGGTCGACCCGGCCGACCATCTCGGCAACGGTGCGGAAGCCCATTTCGGCCATGATCGCGCGCAGTTCTTCGGCAACGAAGAAGAAGTAGTTGATCACGTGCTCGGGCTGGCCGGTAAAGCGCGCGCGCAGCACCGGGTCCTGCGTGGCGACACCCACCGGGCAGGTGTTGAGGTGGCACTTGCGCATCATGATGCACCCGGCCGCGATCAGCGGCGCGGTGGCAAAGCCGAACTCGTCGGCGCCGAGCAGCGCGGCAATCGCCACGTCGCGGCCCGTGCGCAGGCCACCATCGGCCTGCACGCAGATGCGGCTGCGCAAGTTGTTGAGCAGCAAGGTCTGCTGGGTTTCGGCCAGGCCGATTTCCCACGGGCTGCCCGCGTGCGTCAGCGAGGTGAGCGGCGAAGCGCCCGTCCCGCCTTCATAGCCCGAGATCGTGACATGGTCTGCGCGCGCCTTGGAAACGCCCGCAGCAACCGTGCCCACGCCCACTTCCGACACCAGCTTCACCGAGACGCGCGCCTTGGTGTTCACGTTCTTGAGATCGTGAATCAGCTGGGCAAGGTCTTCGATCGAATAGATGTCGTGGTGCGGCGGCGGCGAGATCAGGCCGACACCCGGCGTCGAGTGGCGGGTCTTGCCGATCACCTTGTCGACCTTGTCACCGGGCAACTGGCCGCCTTCGCCGGGCTTGGCGCCCTGGGCCATCTTGATCTGGATGTCGTCGGCATTGACGAGGTATTCGGCCGTGACGCCAAAGCGCCCCGAAGCGACCTGCTTGATCGCCGAGCGCATCGAATCGCCATTGGGCAGCGGCTTGAAGCGATCGGGCTCTTCCCCACCTTCACCGGTGTTGGACTTGCCGCCGATGCGGTTCATCGCGATCGCCAGCGTGGTGTGCGCTTCGCGGCTGATCGAGCCGAAGCTCATCGCGCCGGTGGCGAACCGCTTGACGATCTCGCTCGCGGGTTCGACGTCATCCAGACTCAGCGGCTTGTCGGCCAGCTTGAGGTCCATCAGGCCGCGGATGGTGAGCATCCGTTCGGACTGGTCGTTGATCGTCTGGGCAAACTCCTGGTACTTTTCAGGCGTATTGCCGCGCACGGCGTGCTGCAGGCTGGCAATGTTACCGGCCGTCCAGGCGTGCTCCTCGCCGCGCAGGCGCAGCTGGTACATGCCGCCCACGTCGAGCATCTTCTTGTAGATCGGGTTGTCGCCATAGGCCGTGGCATGGCGGCGCACGGTTTCCTCGGCCACTTCCTTGAGGCCCACGCCCTCGATCGAGGTGGCGGTGCCGGTGAAGTACTGGTCGATGAACGTGGACGAAAGCCCAACGGCGTCAAAGATCTGCGCACCGCAATAGGACTGGTAGGTCGAAATGCCCATCTTGGACATGACCTTGAGAATGCCCTTGCCGATCGCCTTGATGTAGTTCTTCTGAACGTCATAGGGCGTCAGCGGCAGGCCCTTGTCGACGCGGATCGCCTCGAGCGTCTCGAACGCCAGATAGGGGTTCACCGCTTCGGCGCCAAAACCAGCCAGAACGCAGAAGTGATGCACTTCGCGCGCTTCGCCGGTTTCCACGACAAGGCCGGTCTGCATGCGCAGTCCCTGGCGCACGAGGTGATGGTGCACGGCGGCCGTTGCCAGCAGCGCGGGCATGGCGATGCGATCGGCACCCTGCGCGCGGTCCGACAGGATCAGGATGTTCTTGTCGGCCAGCACCGCTTCGGTCGCGGCCCAGCACATTTCCTTGATCGCCATGGCCAGGCCATCGGCGCCATTGGCCGCGTCCCAGGTGGTGTCGATCGTGGCGGTGCGGAACGCGCCATCGAGCGCGGCTTCGACCGAACGGATCTTGGCCACGTCCTCGTTGGTCAGGATCGGCTGGTCGACTTCCAGGCGCTTGTGGCTGCCGGCGTCGTGGCCCAGGAGGTTGGGACGCGGGCCGATCATCGAGACCAGGCTCATCACCAGTTCCTCGCGGATCGGGTCGATCGGCGGGTTGGTGACCTGGGCGAAGTTCTGCTTGAAATAATCGTAGAGCAGGCGCGAACGCTTCGACAGCACCGCAATCGGCGTGTCGGTGCCCATCGAGCCAATCGGATCCTCGCCCACGGCCGCCATCGGCTCGAGGAACTTGGACACGTCTTCCTGGGTATAGCCGAAGGCCTGCTGGCGATCGAGCAGCTTGTCGGTCGCGACGGGCATCGCCACGACTTCGGGATCGACCACTTCGAGATCCTTGAGCTTGTACTGGGCAGCGCCCAGCCATTCCTCATAGGGCTCGGCCGCCGAAAGCTCGGCCTTCAGCTCGTCGTCCTCGACGATGCGGCCCTGCTCCAGGTCGATCAGCAGCATGCGGCCGGGCTGGAGGCGCCATTTGCGCACGATGTCTTCCTCGCGGAACGGCAGCACGCCGCTTTCCGAGGCCATGCAGACAAGGTCATCGCGCGTGATCGAGAAGCGCGCCGGGCGCAACCCGTTGCGATCGAGCGTGGCGCCGATCTGGCGACCATCGGTAAACGCCACGGCGGCGGGGCCGTCCCACGGCTCCATCAGCGCGGCATGGTATTCATAGAACGCGCGGCGCTTGGGATCCATCAGCGCGTTGCCGGCCCAGGCTTCGGGCATCAGCATCATCATGGCGTGCGCAATGCCATAGCCGCCCGCGACGAGCAGCTCGAGCGCGTTGTCGAGGCTGGCCGTGTCGGACTGGCCATGCGGGATCAGCGGCCACATCTTGTCGAGATCCGGGCCGAGCAGCTCGGATTCCATGGTGCGGCGGCGCGCATTCATCCAATTGACGTTGCCGCGCACGGTGTTGATTTCACCGTTATGCGCCACGAAGCGGAACGGATGCGCCAGCTTCCAGCTGGGGAACGTGTTGGTCGAAAAGCGCTGGTGCACCAGGCCAAGCGCCGAGACGCAGTCCGGGTTGCGCAGATCGTCATAGAACGACCCGACCTGGCCAGCCAGCAGGAGCCCCTTGTACACGATCGTGCGCGAGGAGAAGCTGGGCATGTACAGCTCGGTCACGCCGGGCAGCCCATGCTTTTCGGCCATCGCCGCGAGCGGATTTTGCGTCTGCTTGCGGATCGCCAGCAGCTTGCGCTCGAACGCATCCTGATCGGCGCAGTTCTCGCCGCGCTTGATGAAGCACTGGCGGATCACCGGCATGGAGGCGATCACGGTCTTGCCCAGGCCATCGAGCGTGGTGGGCACATCGCGCCAGCCGATCAGTTCCTGGCCTTCCTTGGCGATGAACTTCTCGAACTTCTCGGTCACGAACGTGCGCGCGGCCTGGTCCTGCGGCAGGAAGCACATGGCCACGGCATAATCGCCGGGCTGGGGCAATTCCTTGCCTTCGCCAACCGCCCACTTGCGGAACAGCTGGTCGGGCAGCTGGATCAGCAGGCCGGCACCATCGCCGAGCAGCGGATCGGCGCCCACGGCGCCACGGTGGTCGAGATTGCGCAGAATCTCCAGGGCTTGGCCAATAATCGCGTGGCTTTTGGCGCCTTTGATATGGGCGATGAAGCCCATGCCACATGCGTCATGCTCGTTACGCGGATCATACAGGCCCTGAACCGGCGGAAATCCCATCGCGTTGATCGTCCCTACACCCAAAGAAAGAAAGCTCGCACGAATCACGGCGCTGGAAAGCGTCGAAAATTGCGCGAGAGTCCCCCATGACTGTTGGAAAGTTATTTTGCAACCGGGGGAGGGCCTCCCTCGCGGCAAACTGAACTGGAAATACGGATGCGATGCGAAAATGTCGCAGTGCAACAGAATGTTGCGATCACAGGCTTCAGCGCTGTGCAGTCATCCGCTGCAAGGTGGCCAGGGCATCGCGCAGCGCCTGCTCGGTGCTTTCAGCGTCGGGCGTTGTAGTGGCATCCTGGCCATCAACCGCCTGAAAACGGCTGGGAACGGCGGCCAGATAAGGCCGCTCGAACGGAGCCGAGGCTGACGTGGGCGCGCTGCCCTCGTCGATCCGCAGGGCACGGCCCTGCCCTGGGAAGATCACAACCGGCTGCGGCGATGCAGCATGGCCAGACGAGCGCGAATGGCGCGTGGCATCCGCCCGGCGTACGGCGGCAGCCATGTCGAGCAACGAGGAATAGCGCTCTTCCAGCACGCCCGGCTCGCCGGCAATCGCGCCTGGCTGCGCGGCTTCGGCCGCAGCGCGCGGCAGGCGGGGCATGGCCAGCACGTCACCATGAACGGCCGGACCAGACGCGATTGGGCCAGACTGGGTTGGACCTGACAAGATTGGGCCAGACAAGGCTGGGCCTGACAGGCCAGGCTCGGACGGCGTGTCAGAGAAAGAAAGTTCCCGGTCAGCACGCGCGGTTTCATCCATCGCGCTGTCGAGCGCCCGGCGATGATCGGCAATGGCCAGGGCCAGCCGCTCCACCAGTTGGACCAGCCCAAGGCCATCGATATCGGCCTGGGCAACCGGCGAGCGCCCACCCTCGCCCGCCGCATCGCGCGCCATGGCGAATAGCGACGGCGCGGGCGCTGTGGCCTGTTCGACGGCGAGCGGCGCTTCGGGTTCATCGTCGCTCTGGATGTCGTCCAGACTGGCTGCGTCTGACACGGCATCCATGGCCTCGGCCTCGGGCTCCACGACCGGCTCTGCGGGCAGTTCGGGCTCGACAGCGGCTTCCTGCGCCGGCTCGGCGCGTGTCGCGTTTTCCAGGGCCTCGGCCAGGAACGGCGGGGGCACGAAGGCTTCGTCGTCCGTTTCGGGCGCTTCATAAATGGCAAAGGGATCGAACGCCCGAGGCGCGAACGACATGCCACCGGGCAAGTCTGCTTCTGCCGGAACGAATGCCAGGGGCGGTGCAACAGCATCGTCTCGCGAAACCAGCGGGCGGCGGCGCACGGGCGCTGCATCGTCAGCCAGAATCGCGGTTTCGGATTCGTCGATCATGTCCGCGCTCACGGTCAGCGGGCGGCGCGGTGGCGCGTCCGGGTGCGCATCGCGCGCACGAACACGCGGCGCCTCTGCCGTCACGGCGTCGTCTTCGACAGAAAGGCGTTCGCGCTGCGGTCGATAGGGCGCGCCAAGCCGCAGGCCAACGATCAGGCCAAGCATGCCACCCACCCCGGTCAACAGCAGTGCCACCAGGGCACGCGCGGTAAAGCCGAGGGGCGGCGCAGCGGCAGCGACCAGGTGCGGCAACCCGCTCGCCACGACCACTTTCTGGACCAGGCCCACCGGAAGCGCAAAGCTGACCAGCCCGAACAGGGCGGCAAACCACAAGCCAGCAAAGGCGGGAAACAGGCGGTGCGCCGTAATCGGCTTGTGCCGGGTTGCCTTGCGCTTGCTCTTGCTCACCTGTGCATACCCCTGTTGATGCCGCCGCGCGCTGCTGATGCCCGGCGAATCGATTCCTGCGCAAGCCTGTGCCAGGTCCAATCCCCCAACATGTCAGGCAGCCAGCACAGGCTTGTCGAGCCCCTGGGCTATCAGGCCTTGGTAAACGGGAAGATAACGCGCCGCGTTGACGGCCCAATCGTGCGCGCGTTCGACAAACGCGCGGGCGACCTTGCGCTGCGCGTCCCATTGGCTGGATCGGGCAAACAGGTCCACCATCGCGCGTGACAATGCGGCCGGATCATCGGGCGCAAACAGCGTGCCGGTCTCGCCATCGCGGATCAACTCACGGTGGCCGCCCACATCGCTCGCCGCCACCAGCTTGCCCTGGGCCATCGCCTCGAGCGGCTTGAGCGGCGTGACCAGGTCGGTAAGCCGCATGCCCTTGCGCGGATAGCACACCACGTCGGCCAGCGCGTAGTAACGGTCCACCTCGTGGTGCGGCACGCGGCCGACGAAGCGGATCGCATGGGCCGCAGCGCTCGCCGCCGCCTGCGCCTGCAAGGCCTCGGCCGCCGGACCGCCGCCCACCAGAAGCAGCCGCGCGCCCGGCACTTTCGCCACGATGGCGGGCATCGCCGCAATCATGTCGTCCAGGCCTTCATAGGGATAGAAACTGCCGAGGAAACCGATCACCGGCCCCTCGCCAAGCCCCAGCTGCGCCGCCAGTGTCGGATCGGGCGCGGGCGGCGTACCGAACAGGTCAAGGTCCACACCATTGGGCATGATCGTGACCTTGCCCGGCGCCACCCCGCGCTTGACCAGGTCGTCCTTCAGGCCCTGGCAGATCGTGACAAGGGCATCGGCGCCCGCCACCACGCGGTTTTCCACCTGCCGCGTGATCCAGTAGCGCGGCGATCCTTCGCGGCCGGTGCCATTGCCGACGGCCGCGTCCTCCCAGAACGCGCGGATTTCATAGACCACCGGCACGCCAAGCCGCTTGCCCGCGCGAATCGCCGCCAGGCCGCACAGCGCCGGGCTGTGGGCGTGGAGCACATCGGGCCGCCATTCGCGCGCCACTTCGACAATGCGATCGGCGAGCGCACCTGCCTCGCGCCATTCGCGCAGAACCGGCGGGCCGCCTCCCTCCCCCGCCGTGCGATAGAAAAGCAAGCCATCGTGGGTTTCCGGGCCGCTGCCCTGGTCGGCCGGGTTGTAGCGGAACCCGGTCACGCCGCGCACGTCGAGACCGTGGCCCTGCTGGGCCTTGAGGATCGCGCGGGTGCGAAAGGTGTAGCCGCTGTGCAGCGGCAGGGAGTGATCGAGGACGTGGAGAATCCGGGTCATGCCCGATGCTTGGCACATCAAGCCTTAACGCGCTGCAAATTACGCCCTTAACGCGGCGTCAACCCTGCGGCACTATGGCCACCGCACAGACAGGTGGCGCAGGACGATGATCGACAAGATAACCATCTTCGTGCCGCACATCCTGATGGCGCTGATGATCTGGAAGCTGGTGCACCGGCCAGACCTGGACGACGATCCGGCCCTGCCCAACCGCCGCCAGTCGCTGCTTGGCCGCCGCGCCGCCCGCTTCGAAGCCGACGATCGCCGGCCCGATGCTTGACCTGTTCTTCACCGCGTTCTGCCTGGCGTTCCTGGGTGCCGGGCTGAAGCGGCCGTTCCTGTTCGTGCTGGCCTATGCCTATATCGACATCGTGGCCCCGCAGAAGGTCAGCTGGGGCTTCCTCACCCACATCCCGATTTCGCTGATCGCGTTTTCCTGCGCGCTACTCGGCTGGATGGTGGCCGAAGACAAGAACGGCATCCGCGTCTCGCCCCGCCAGTTCGTGTTGCTGCTGCTGCTGGTCTATTGCGGCCTGACCACGCGCACGGCCGATTTCCCGGTGGAAGCGGCGGCCAAATGGTCGTGGGTGTGGAAAGCGTTGGTCTTTGCCCTGTTCCTGCCCCTCACCTTGCGCACGCGCCTGCGGATCGAGGCGATGACGCTGACCATGGTGCTGTCTGTGGGCGTGATCGTCATCGGCGGCGGGATCAAGACGCTCAGTTCCGGCGGCGGCTATGGCGAATTGCGGCTGCTGGTGAACGACAATACCGGGCTTTACGAAGGCTCGATCATTTCCGCCGTGGCCATGGGGATCATCCCCCTTGCCCTGTGGCTGGCCAACCATGGCACGATCTTCAAGCCGGACTGGAAGGCCAAGCTCTTTGCCGCCGGGATCTGCTTTTCCTGCCTGCTGATGCCGGTGGGAACGCAGGCGCGTACCGGGCTGATCTGCGCCGTCGTGCTCGCCGTCATGATGCTGCGCTCCACCAAGCGGCGCATGCTCTATATCGGCGTGCTTTGCGCCGGCGCGCTGGTGGCGGTTCCCTTGCTGCCCTCAAGCTTTACCGAGCGCATGGGCACGATCAAGAATCACCAGGCGGACCAGTCTGCCTCCACCCGCGTGGCCGTGTGGAAATGGACGATCGAATTTGCCAAGACCCACCCGTTCGGTGGCGGCTTCGACGCGTTTCGCCAGAACAGCGTGAGCTATGACACGGTCAAGGCCGACTACGCAGGCGACAACAACGCCGCGATCGAGACCGACCATATCGAGGAAAAGGGCCGCGCCTATCACTCGGCCTATTTCGAGATGCTGGGCGAACAGGGCTACCCCGGCCTCGCGCTATGGCTACTGCTCCACCTGATGGGCGTGTTCCAGATGGAAGTGATCCGGCGACGATATCGCAACAACCCGCCCGAAGGCTTTGCCTGGGTGGCCCCACTCGCCGATGCGCTGCAGCAGGCACAGATGTGCTACCTGGTGGGCTCCACGTTCGTGGGCATTGCGTTCCAGCCGTTCTGCTACATGCTGGTCGGGCTGCAGTGCGGGCTTTCGGCCTATATCGGCCGCGTCCGCCGCGCGGCGCCTGTCCCGTTCGTCCAGCGCCGACCCGTTCCCGCCCAACAACAGGCGGGAACGGCGGCGATGGAGATCAGTTGACCGCAGCCAGCTTGCCACCACTGCGCGGCTGGCTACCAGCGGCATCGTCGCGCGTGGCAAAGCGGGCCATCCACGCCTCGATCACCGGGGCAATGCTCTTGCGCCAGCGCGAACCATTGAAAATGCCATAGTGCCCCGCTTCGGGCGCCATGTAGTATTGCTTCATGTCGTCAGGCACATTGGGCGTGACCTTGAGCGCCGCGCGCGTCTGGCCGATGCCGGAGATGTCGTCCTTCTCGCCCTCGATGCACAGGATCGCCGTATCGGTGATCGCTGCCAGGTCCACCGGCTGGCCGCGATGGATCAACTCGCCCTGCGGCAGTGCGTGGCGCTGGAACACCACGTCCACCGTCTGGAGGTAGAACTCGGCCGGCAGGTCGCAGACCGAACGATATTCGTCATAGAACGTCTTGGTCGCGTCCGCGCTTTCTTCGGCGCCCTGGACCATGTGCTGGAACAGCTTGTAGTGGCTCATCATATGGTTGCCCAGGTTCATCGACATGAAGCTGGTGAGCTGGACGAACCCGGGATAGACCTGCCGCCCCGCGCCCGGATAGTTGTCGGGCACGGTGGTGATCACATTGTGCTTGAACCACACATAGGGCTTGGTCACGGCGTGATCGTTCACCGCCGTGGGGCTTTCCCGCGTGTCGATGGGCCCGCCCATCATGGTCAGCGTCAGCGGGCGGCACGGATGCTTTTGCGCCGCCAGCACGGCGGTGGCGGCAAAGGCCGGCACCGAAGGCTGGCACACCGCCATCAGGTGCGCGCCGGGGCCGACATGCTCGAGAAAGCCGATCACGTAGTCGATGTAGTCATCGAGGTCGAAATGGCCGTCGGCCAGGGGCACATACTTCGCGTCTGCCCAGTCGGTGATATAAACCTCGGCCCGTTCGACGAGCCGTTCGACCGTGCCGCGCAGCAGCGTGGCATAGTGCCCACTCATCGGGGCAACCAGCAACAGGCGCGGTGCATCGGGCGCCAGGCCCTTGTGGGTGAAGCGCCGCAGGTCGCAGAACGAGCGCTGCAGCACCACGGTTTCCTGGACGGCGTGGGTCTGGCCATCCACTTGCACGGTACGGATGCCGAATGTCGGCTTGCCGCGCGGCGCGGTGGCATGTGCAAACACGTCAAGCGCGGAGGCCATGGTCTGGCTCAGGCCATTGTTGCTGAAGGGCAGACGGGGATCGTTGAGCACATCGGCCATCATGGAGGCCCAGGCACTGCTCGCATTCATCAGCGACCGCTGAATTTCATAAGCTTTGTAGAGCACGGGGATCTAGCCTTTCTGTCGCCGAGTGCCGCCACCGGCCATGCCACCAGGCTTGGCGCAATGCGGCAATCTTGCGTTCGTTATCCCGATAATGCCTGTAAACCGCCTTGGCTGCAATGCAGCATGAAGGACAGGGCCCAAGGTAATCGATCCACAACAGATGGGAACTTTGCAACAGCGCGCAAGACCTCTTTCGGTGCGGCGCGCCATGGGCTAGGTCCGCGCCATGGAAGAGGTTTCCCAGGAACTGCCGACACCGGCCACCCCCGCCCCCGGCGCACCCGTCACCCCCGGCCCAGGCCGTGTTCCGGGCACCGACTCCGCGCGGGCAACCGGTGTGAGCGATGCACCCGCCGCGCCGCCGGCATCGCGCCGCCTTACGCCGCTGCGCATGATCTGGCGCGAAGCGCTCAAGTATCCGGGCCAGCTTGCCGCCGCGCTGCTCGCCCTGCTCACGACCTCCACCGCCACGATTGCCATTCCCGCCCGGTTCAAGGGCATTGTCGACCAGGCATTCGGCCCGCATGCGCAGCCTGGGGTGATCGACCAGGCATTCCACGTCCTGCTGCTGATCGTGATCGTCCTGGGCTTTGCCACGGCGATCCGCTTCTATTACGTGTCGTGGCTGGGCGAACGCGTGGTGGCCGATCTTCGCGCCAACGTGCAGGCGAACCTATTGCGCCTGCCGCCGGCCTTCTTCGAGACCAACAGCCCCAAGGAAATCTCATCGCGGATGACGTCGGATACGGCGATCATCGAGCAGGTGGTGGGCACGACCGTATCGATCGCCCTGCGCAACACGATCACCGCGCTGGGCGGGCTGATCTACCTGTTCTTCCTGGCTCCCAAACTCACGGCCGGCCTGGTCATCGGCATTCCCGTGGTGATCTTCCCCATCGCCTGGTTCGGCAGCCGGTTGCGCAAGGTCTCGCGCTCCAGCCAGGACCGCGTGGCCGATATCGGCGCGATGACGGCCGAAGTGCTCGGCGCGATCCGCATCGTCCAGTCGTTTGGCCAGGAAGGGCGCGAGCGAGCGCGCTTTTCGGCAGCGGTGGAACGCACGTTCGACACCGCGCGCCGGCGCATCATGATCCGCGCGATCATGACGGCAGTGGTGATCTTCCTTGTCATGGGCGGCATCACCGCGCTGATGTGGCAGGGCGCGATGGGCGTGGCCAATGGTTCGCTCACTGGCGGCACGATCGCCGCCTTCGTGCTGACCGGGGGCATCGTTGCCGGCTCGTGCGGCGCGCTTACCGAAGTCTATGGCGATCTGCTGCGCGGCGCGGGTGCCGCCGGGCGCCTCAACGAACTGCTGCTCGAACAGCCCGACATTGCCCCGCCGGCGCGCCCGATCGCCCTGCCCAGCCCGCCGCGCGGCGCGCTCGCGTTCCAGAACGTGGCGTTTCGCTATCCCAGCCGGCCCGAAGTTTCGGCGCTGTCCGATTTCTCGCTGACCGTGGAACCGGGCGAAACCGTGGCGATCGTCGGCCCATCTGGCGCGGGCAAGTCCACCCTGTTCCTCCTGGCGCAGCGGTTCTACGATCCGCAGGGCGGCGTGGTGCGCATCGATGGCGTGCCCCTGCCCCAGGCCGATCCCGCGCAAATCCGCGCCCGCATGGCGCTGGTGCCCCAAGAAGCCGTGCTCTTTGCCGCCAGCGCGCGCGACAACTTGCGCTATGGCGCATGGGACGCAAGCGACGAGGACATCTGGGCCGCCGCGCGCGCCGCCAATGCCGAGGATTTCCTGCGCGCGCTGCCCGATGGGCTCGACACGTTCCTGGGCGAGGACGGCGGCCGCCTTTCTGGCGGCCAGCGCCAGCGCATGGCCATTGCCCGCGCCGTGCTGCGCAACGCGCCGATCCTGCTGCTCGATGAAGCGACCAGCGCGCTTGATGCGGAAAGCGAGCGCCTGGTGCAGGACGCCCTCGACCATCTCATGCAGGGCCGCACCACGCTGGTCATCGCCCATCGCCTCGCCACCGTGCGCGCGGCAGACCGCATCGTGGTGATGGACGGCGGGCGCATTGTCGAGCAGGGCAACCACGCCAGCCTGATTGCGGCCGATGGCCTCTATGCCCGCCTCGCGCGCATGCAGTTCGACGGCGCGTAAACCGCTTGAAACCCCGGCGCGGGCGTCGGATTTGCAGCGCTGGTCCACTGCCAAACCCAAACGTTACCGATTTGCCATGAAGGCTGTGCATCGTAGTGCTTGAAAGCAGTGCTGCACTGCGGCAAGTCGGTCGTCCATGGACAGCCATACCCTTACCGCCGTCATCCTCGGCATCGTCGAAGGCCTCACCGAGTTCCTTCCCGTCTCCTCAACCGGGCACCTGATCCTGGCCACCGAGCTTCTCGGCTTCAATGCCAAGGAGTGGGAAGTGTTCAACGTGGTCATCCAGTTGCCTGCGATCCTGGCGGTCGTCGTGCTCTACTGGCGCACGTTCGTCGACGTGGCACACGGCGCGTTGCGCGGCGAACGCGATTCGCTGCACTTCGTGCGCAACGTTCTGGTCGCGTTCATCCCGTCCGCCATCTTGGGCGTGCTGCTGAAAAAGAAGATCGACGCGCTGATGGAAACCCCGGCCGTGGTCGCGGCCGCGCTGGTTGTCGGCGGAATCCTGATCCTGGTGATCGAGCGGCTGGCGCGCCAGGGCGAATATGAACCGGTGAGCAAGCTGCCCCTGCCCAAGGCCCTCGCCGTGGGCGTGATGCAATGCCTGGCGATGGTGCCGGGGATGTCGCGCTCGGCATCGACCATCATGGGCGCGCTGACCATGGGCATCAATCGCAAGACAGCGGCCGAATTCAGCTTCTTTCTCGCCGTCCCCACCATGTTCGGCGCCACGGCCAAGCAACTGTGGGACAATCGCCATGAGATGGCCAGCGGCGCAGCAAGCGTGGGCTGGGGCGATATCGCCGTGGGCGGCCTGGTCTCGTTCGTGGTCTCGCTCGTCGTGATCAAATTCTTCGTCACCTATATCGGCCGGCACGGCTTTGCGCCTTTTGCCTGGTACCGGATCGTGATTGGCGCTGGCGCGCTCGTCTGGCTCCTGGGCGCCTGACACGCGCAGCCTTGCGCCGTTTTCATGGCCCGCCGCCCGGCTTCAACGGGTTGGCGGACCATTTATGCAAGGGCCGCGCGCAACGATTGGTCGCAAATGCGGAACCAATCCCCCCTCTGACGAATTATCCCGGACAGACAGCCATTCTTGGCATCAATTAAGGGGTTTACTGTCATGGGCCTTATTGTTCTTCTGATCGTCGGCGGCATCCTCGGTTGGCTGGCGAGCATCGTCATGCGCACGGATGGCCAGCAGGGCATCTTCCTCAACGTGGTGGTCGGCATCGTCGGCGCGCTGCTCGGTGGCTTCCTGCTCACGCCTTTCATCGGCGGCGGCAGCATCACCAACGGCATTTCGGCTGGCAGCCTGATCGTCTCGTTCCTGGGCGCCATCGTTCTGCTCGCCATCGTCAACCTGGTTCGTCGCGGGTCGGTGCGCTAAGCGCCCGATCCCCTCGGACACCTACTTATCCAACAGGGAGAGCCAATCATGAAGTTCACTGCCAAGCACGCCTTGCTTATTCCGGTCGCCGTTCTGGGTCTCGGCCTCGCCGCCTGCCAGAGCAAGCAGGAAGACGCTGCGGACAAGACGGCCGAAGGTGTGGCCGAATCGTCCGATGCCGCTGCCGACGCGATCGAATCGCAGGCTGCCGACGCCACTGGCGCTGCTGCCGACAAGTTGAACAGCAAGGCTGATGCCGTCCGCGCCGAAGGCAAGGATGAAGGCGCCGCCATCAAGGAAAACGCGGAAAAGGCCGAAAAGGCCAAGTGACGCTCTCCTGAAAGTCCGCTTGCGGGGCGCCGTGCATCTGCCTTGGCGCCCCGTTTGCGTTTCGTGCAAGCCCGCACTTTCACGCGGGGAGCCTCCCACTTTCCGTCGTGAAGGGTTGACTTTCATGGCCGCCTACCGCAAGGGCCACCACCTGTCAGGGCGGCGCGCGCCGCCCCGTTTTGTTTGAGCAGCGGCGCGCAGACGCCTAGAAGGAATTCAGGACAAGCCCATGGCAAAGCCAACTACCGTCAAGATCCGTCTGGTTTCGACCGCAGACACCGGCTTCTTCTATGTCACCAAGAAGAATCCGCGCAACACCACCGAAAAGATGTCGTTCCGCAAGTACGACCCGGTGGTGCGCAAGCACGTGGAATTCAAGGAAGCCAAGATCAAGTGATCTGAATGCGTTCCTTCCAGGAATACGCAAGGGCCGGGGCTTGTCTCCGGCCTTTCGCGTTTCTGGGCTTGGACGTTTGCAATAGGGCGGCAATCCGGCGATTCGGAACCGATGGGTTCACGGGCAGTTCAAGCCGACTGCCTCAAGGAGTGGCGATGAACAGCTTGACCAAAATCCTGGGCGCCGGCCTCTTTGCCGCGCTCGCCGTTTCGCCGGCCGTTCCCGTGGCCCTGGCCGCCCCAGCACCGGCGGCCGCCCCTGCTTCCGATGTCGATCGCGCCGTGGCTGCCTTGCGCGCCATTTCCTCGATGCGCGCCGATTTCGTGCAGACGGATCGCAATGGCCAGCGCCTGACCGGCACGCTCACCATGCAGCGGCCGGGCAAGATTCGCTTCCAGTACCAGCCCGGCGTGCCCATGCTGATCGTGTCGGACGGCGCGGCGCTGACCGTGATCGACTATGAAGTTCGCCAGGTTTCGCGCTGGCCGATCCGCAACAGTCCGCTGGGCGCCCTGCTCAATCCAGACAAGGACGTGGCCCGCTACGCCCGCCTGCTGCCCACCACCAGCCCGGACGTCCTGAGCCTGGAAGTGAAGGACCCGCGCCATCCCGAATATGGCACGCTGACCTTGGTGATGGTCCGCAAGACCGGGGCGCCAGGCGGCCTGCAACTCGACAGCTGGGTCTCGCTCGATTCGCAGAACAAGCGCACCACGATTCGCCTCTCCAATCAGCAATACGGCGTGCCGGTGCCAGCGAACATGTTCCGCTATAACGACCCGAGGCCGCAAATCCGCCATTGATCGGGCGCTTATCGCAGCCCAGCCACGCCCGGTCAGCTTAACCAGGCCTTGTGCGACACTTTGCGAACAACCCCGCGCTTCCGTTCATCGGGCAGCAAGCGGCCGGCGCCTAGAACGGTTTCAGACGAGACGGACAAGACGGGTTTCCCCCCTGTTGCCCGGTCTGACTTCATCCTCTCGTCCAACCGCGTGACGAACGCACATGGAACCCTCGGACCATTGCCCCCGGTCCGGGGGTTTTCTGTTTTTGTGGTGTTGCGTGGCGTCCAGCGGGCTGCGAACGGCACCCGGCAGCGCTTCCGGTGCTCACGACCTTTAAAGGTCGCTGCGCGCCGGTTCTCGCCGGGCACCATTCTCGCTCCGCCGGCCATCCCCGCAACACCACAAAAACCCGTGCGGTAATCGGTTCTGTTATCCGCCTTGCCGCTTGCGGCGGGGGGTCGTAAAGCGCGTGCATGGTTTCGATCGCCACCTGGAATATCAATTCCGTCCGCCTGCGCGCCGATCAGGTCGTGCGTTTTCTGCAAGAACAACAGCCCGATGTGCTGTGCCTGCAGGAAATCAAGGTGGCAGAGCACCTCTTCCCGCACGATGTGTTCGAGGCGCTCGGCTACACCCACCGCGCAATCCACGGACAAAAGGGGTATCACGGCGTCGCCACGGTCAGCCGCCTGCCCTTCCGCGAGTTCAGCCGCCATGACTGGCAGGACAATGGCGAGGCGCGCCATGTTGGCGTCGAACTGCTCGGCGCGGGCCAAGGCATGATCCTGGAAAACGTCTACATTCCGGCCGGTGGCGACATTCCCGATCGCACGATCAATCCCAAGTTCGGGCAAAAGCTCGATTTTCTCGAACGCATGACGCGCTGGGCCGACAAGATCGACCGTCCCACGCTGATCGTGGGCGATTTCAACATCGCCCCGCTGCCCGAGGATGTTTACGACCACAAGGCGCTGCTCAAGGTCGTTAGCCACACGCCGCTCGAAGTCGAAACGCTCCAGCGTTTTGCCGATGCCCATGGCTGGGTCGATCTGGGGCGCAAGCATCTGCCCGCGCCCGAACGCAATTACTCCTGGTGGTCCTATCGCTCCTATTGGCGGCAGAAGGATCAGGGCCGCCGGCTTGACCACATGTGGGCCTCGCCCGATCTGGCGCCGCAAACGCTCAGCCATCGTTTTGTCGAGGAAACGCGCCGCTGGGACCAGCCGTCCGATCACGTACCCTTGATCACCGAGTTCGCCCTTTGACCACGCCGGCCGCCGCCACGCGCCGGGTTGCCCGCGCGCTGGACGCTCTGCGCCATGGCTGGGCCATCCGCGTGACGGGCGATGCCGGCGGGTTCGATCTGCTGCCGGCGGAAACCGGCTTTGCCCAGCCCGGCCTGTTTGCGGCGCAGATGCTGATTTCCGCTGCCCGCGCCGCCACGCTCAAGCTGGGCAACCAACTCGCGGCAGCCGTTCCCCATGCGCCAGTGCTGATTCACGGGGCTGAACCTTTCACACTGGCGATGGCGCGCAATCTGGCCGATCCGGCGCAGGATCTTGCCAGCCCCCTGCGCGGCCCGTTCCGCGCCGTGCCGATCGATGCAACCGATGCGGCGCAGGCGGCAATGGAACTGGCCCGGCTTGCCGGTATCCTGCCCGCGTTCCTGGTGGCCAGCGGCGTGGACGTGGCCGAAACCGTGGCCGCCCGCGACCTGGTGGAATTTACCGACCCGCTCAACCTCACCATCCAGGCCCGCGCCCGGCTGCCGGTCGATGCCTGCGAAGAAGCCGAAATCATCGCCTTTCGTGCGCGCGACGATCTGCGCGAGCATGTGGCGCTGGTGATCGGTCAGCAAGACAACGACGTCCCGCCCCTGGTGCGGCTGCACAGCGAATGCCTGACCGGCGATATCCTGGGCAGCCTGAAATGCGATTGCGGCCCGCAACTCCAGGCAGCGCTCGCCAGCATGGCCGCACAAAGCCGCGAAGGCGGCTGGGGCGTGCTTCTCTACCTGCGCCAGGAAGGGCGTGGGATCGGCCTGATCAACAAGCTGCGCGCCTACCAGCTGCAGGACCAGGGCTTCGACACGGTCGACGCCAACGAGCGGCTGGGCCTGCCTTCCGAAGCCGCGATTTTCCCGTCGCCGCGCGGATGCTGGACCTGATCGGCGCGCGGCAGATCCGGCTGATGACCAACAATCCGGCCAAGGTCGCCGCCCTCGAAGCGCTGGGGGTAACCGTGCTGGAACGCGTGGCGCACCAGTTGCCCGCCAACCCGCACAACGCCCGCTATCTCGACACCAAGCGCGATCGCACCGGGCACCTGCTGACGTAAGCCTGGGCTTCCACCACTCCCGACACTCTCTTGCGAAAGGGGTGGTGGTGATGGAAGCCTCGATGCAAGCGTTCAGAACGCCCGGAACATCACCAGCCCAACGCACAGCACCAGCACGGCCGTGCCGGCAATGCCCTTGGCCAGGTCCGCCCAGGTGAAGCGGTCGAGATGGTCGGCGCGAAAGCGGGCATAGCCGCGCCCGATTTGCTCGTTGCTGGCGATCAACCCTACGTCCAGCGCATTGGCTTCGCGCTTGAAGTAGGTGACGAGCATCCCGTGCTCTTCGGGGGTCACATCGGGATAGCCGGCGAGCAGCGCTTCGACATGCGCGCGGCGGGCGAGCGAGGTCTCGCTCTGGTTCTGGATGGTCATGGTATGGGTATCCTGGCAAAACACGAGGGACCCGAGCCGCCAAGCGGCACGGGCAGATCAGGGGTTTTGTCAGGCGAGCGGGGGTGCCCGCGGCGTGCCTGGGGCGCGCAGCGGCAGGGTGTGCCGGGGCGGCCCGGTAGCATGGGGCCGGGGGCGCGGCACGGAAACGAAAGCGGCGGGCAAGGCCGCAGCGATCACCAGCACAACGGCCGGCAAGACCGGCACCGGCGGCAAGGCCACCATGCGCGCAGCCGCCACTTGCGGGCGGGCTGGCGCCACGGCCATTTCAACCGTGTCGATCGAAAAGGCCGAACCGCTACGCAGCGCCACCGGCGCGGCCCCCGGCGCCAGCGCCGAAAGAGCAACGGTAAAAACCAGCAGCAACGCCCAGAGGCGCCCTGCCAGATGCAAAGGCAAACGGCTCAGCACGCTCTCAATCTAGGATAGGCCCGGCAGCGAGGCAAGGTCAGCGGCGCTCGAACCGGGCAATGCCGGGGCCAAGCGTATTGGTGCCAAGGTTGATCTTGTCGCCCGACCAGTCCGCCACGAACACCGTTGACCGGTGGAGGCCCGGCACCAGCCGCGCCGTATTGCCGGTGATAGTCAGGCCGTCGGCGCTGTGTTCGTGTCCTTCGGCCGCGTTGGCGATGAAGGTGCTGTAGTTCTCCTTGTCGGCACCCTGTACGAACCAGTTGCCGGAAATGAGCCCGGTCGCACCGATGGACAAGTCGATCATGTAGTTGGTGGTATGGCCACGGCTGTCGTCAAAGCTTGAATCGGTCACTTCGATCCGGCCGGCATGGCTTTTCACATAATGCCCGCCCGTGCCCTGCTCGAACCGGCTGCGGCGAATGACCACGCTGGCTTCGTCACCGAAATAGAGCGAGTGCGCGCACGACAGCCCGCGGTCGCACCGGCCAAGCCGCGTGAACGTGGACTGTTCGATCACCACGTGCCCGGCGGGAAAATTGGCCGAGAGGATGCCCTGCTCGCTATCGCGAAACCAGGCGTTGCGCACGGTAAGATCACCGCGTTCCAGCCGCACGCCCGCACCATTGGCATCGAAAGCGCGCATGTTCTGGAACACCAGCCCATCGACATGCATCGACTGCCCGCGCATCACCAGCGCCGCCTTTTCCTCGCACACCTTGCCATCAAACACCGATTTTCCAGGAATGGCTGCAACATAGGTGACATTGCCATAGGGCTGCACCCCGCAATCGCGCCAGGTGCCCGGCGCCACGCGGATCGTGCCATCGCCCTGGCCCAGCGAATTGATGGCGTCCTGAAGCTTGTCGAAACCCTTGCCCGTTTCGACCACGGTGAAGGGAGCATCGGCGGCGTAGGCCGGCACGCCCTGCGCCAGCAAGGCACCAGCGGGAATCGCGGCAAGCATGGCCACGGACAGGAGCATCAGACGCGCCCGCAAAGTGCGGTGCCGGCTCAGGCGGGTTTGCAGTTCGGTCAGCATCGGCATGTTACTCGGCTCCCCACCTGATGCAGGCAGCCTACCGAAAAATGGTTGACCGAGCCTTTAGGTTCCAAATGCGCAAAGCTATGCGCGCCGCTGTGGTATTGCTGCCTCAGGCATAGGCGCGAATGGTTGCCAGGAATCGGTCACCATAGGCATCGCGCTTGCGCGTGCCCACACCGCTGATGGCGGCCAGGTCTGCCAACGACATGGGTTTGCTCGCCGCCATGTCGCGCAGCACGGCATCGTGGAACACGACATAGGGCGGCACATTGGCTTCCTGCGCGATTTCGCGGCGCAGAGCGCGCAGCGCGTCGAACAGTGGATCGCCCACGGGATTGAGCGCGGCCCCGCCGCCACCCTTGGACCGGCGCCGTTCGCCACGCTCCCTGACGGGTTGCAGCACGACCTCGACACGCGCTTGCCCCTTGAGGATCTCGCGCGCGTCGCCGCCCAGCGCCAGCCCGCCATGCTCTGTCGGCACCAGGCTGCCGCGTGCCTGCAGTGCGCGGGCCAGTGTCTTGAGCAGCGGCGCCTGGTCGGACGGGACAATCCCGAATACCGAAAGCCCATCATGGCCCCGCGCCGTCACGCGCTCGTCCGCCACGCCGGTCAGCACCTTTTCCAGATGGCCCAGGCCATAGCTCTGCCCGGTGCGATAGACGGCCGAGAGCAGCTTCTGCGCGAGTTCGGTCGCATCGGTGAGGCCGGGCGGCTCCAGGCAATTGTCGCAATTGCCGCACGTTGCGGGTGGATCTTCGCCAAAGTGGCGCAACAGCACGGCCCGGCGGCACCCGGCGGTTTCGACCAGCCCGGCCAGCGCGTCGAGCCGGGTTCGCTCGCCTTGCTGGCGGCTCTGGTCCAGTTCACCCAGCCGCTGGCGGGCACGGGCAAAATCGTCTGCCCCCCACAGCAGCAGCGCCGTCGACGGATCGCCATCGCGGCCGGCGCGGCCCGTTTCCTGGTAATAGCCTTCGATCGACTTGGGTAGGCCGGCATGGGCCACGAACCGTACGTCGGGCTTGTCGATGCCCATGCCAAAGGCAACCGTCGCCACGATCACCATGTCTTCGCTGGTGACGAAGGCTTCCTGGTTGGCCGCGCGCACGTCTGCCGGAAGGCCGGCATGATAGGGCAGAACCCGGCGCCCGCCCTCGGCCAGCTGCCCGGCCAGCTTTTCCACTTGGGCACGCGTGGGTGCATAGACCACGCCGGGGCCGGGATTGTCGGCGATGAAGCGCGTCAACTGCCGCAGCGGATTGTCGCGCGGGGTGATGCGGTACTGGATGTTGGGCCGATCGAACCCGGCCACGATCAGACCATCGTGGGGAATGCCCAGCTGTTCGAGGATGTCGGCCCGCGTGTGCCGATCGGCCGTGGCCGTCAGCGCCAGGCGCGGCACATCGGGAAATGCGTCCATCAAGGGGCGCAGCAGGCGATAATCGGGGCGGAAATCGTGGCCCCATTCCGAAACGCAGTGCGCCTCGTCGATAGCGAACAGGGCGAGCGGCGAGCGGCCCAGCAACTCGCGGAAATGCGGCTGGCTGGCGCGCTCGGGCGCCACGTAGAGCAAGTCCAGCTCGCCGTTGCGGAACCGCTCGATCGTCAGTTCGCGGTCGGTATCCACGCTGGTGAGTGCGGCGGCGCGAATGCCGTTGGCCGTGGCGCTGCGCAGCTGGTCATGCATCAGCGCAATCAGCGGCGAAACCACCACGCAGGTGCCCGGCAGCATGACGGCGGGCAATTGATAAGTCAGCGACTTGCCCGCGCCTGTGGGCATCACGGCCAAAGTGGAATGCCCGGTCAGCACCCGGCCCACGACCTGGTCCTGCACGCCGCGAAAGCCGGAAAAGCCGAAGACTTGCGCCAGGCACTGGCGCGCGGGCTCAAGATCGGGCGAAAGGTCTGGCAGCACGGCAGTCACGCCGCTGCCTATGGCAGATCACCCGCGCAAGAGCTACCCCATCAAGCCTGCCAGCAGCGGCGGCAGGCCCACGGCCTTGAGCGTTTGCAACAGCACGAACAGCAGCACCAGCGAAAGCACGCCCCATGCACCCCAGGTAAACGGTCCCAGCACGGTGGCGCGCGTGGGGTCGGCCGGATCGTACCACACCGTGTAGGCGCCCGATGGCTTCCACCCGCGATGGACCCAGCGATGTATCAGCGTGCGCCGCTCGATCCCGTCCTGGTCGTGGAAGCGAATCTCGTCCTCGATATAGCGGGTATCGTCGCCATCGCGCCAATTCCACCCGCGCGACGTGAACATCGTCATTCCGAAAGACCAGAAATCCTCCGATTGCTGGCTTTCGCTGTAATCACTGCGCCAGACCATCGCGGGCGCCGGGCACCAGGTGCCGAACAGGCGCAACGCCTGCCACACGCAAAACACGAAGAACAGCCAGCTGGCCAGCGCCGCCACGACAAGAATATCCGCCATGGGCGCTTGTCCTACCGGCAATGTCTCAAGATTTTGCTGACGGGAAATGCGCCCATGCCGCCGCCAAAAGCCGTCTCCCGATCCCGAATTGCCTTGGCATACCTTGCCGTGGGTCAAGGCCGGCGCCATCTGTCATGCTATCATGTCGGCGCAAGAGGAGCGGCCCCCATGGCGTTTGACCTGCGAAACGCGCTGCTGCGCAAGGAAGAATACGAACCCGCGCGCCTCACCGCGTTCGTGTTTGCCGAGACCGTCCACGCGCTCAAGGATCTGGCCGCGCAAGACGCCCTGCATCCCGTCGCGCTGCTGGATTGCTTGGTGGAGGAAGGTCTTGCTGGCGCGCTAACCATGCTGGCGCACAACTCGGGACGCAGCGAAGCCGCCACGCAGGCCCGGTTCCTGCGGGCGCGAGCACGGGCACGGTCCGCGCTTATCGACCGGCACGGCGACCCCGCGCCGGTGCGGCTGGGTTAAGCCCCTCCGCATTATGCCTATGCCACGCCTTAAATCCGCCAATGCCCTGCCAATGCTAGCCCATGAGCGGCAACAACGGCAGGAGCACCGGCATGGACATGCAGCACAATTTTTCGCCTTCGACCGAATGGCGGGCAGCGCGCGAGAGCGAACTGGAATTCATCGAGATGGCGCGCGCGATCCGCGACATGGCTCGCGAACTGGGCATCCCGCCCGAAGTGGCGGTAGACCGGCTGGCCGAACGCGGGCTGCACGCCGCGTTGTCGATCCTTGCCGAACAGGCCGGACCGCACGTGGAAGCGCGCTTTCTCCAGCGCCGCAGCGAAGCCGCCACCAAGCACCACCCACTCTGACACCGCCGGGGTCCACGCCGCCTTGGCGTTGCGAAAGGACCCCGGCATGACTACGCGCATCGAAAGCGACAGCATCGGCACGATCGCCGTTCCCGCGACGGCCTATTGGGGCGCCCAAACGCAGCGCTCGATCGAGAACTTTCCGTTCGGCGCGGGAGAGCGGATGCCCATCGGCATTGTTCACGCGCTTGCCCTGGTCAAGCAGGCCGCCGCCCGCGTGAACCGCGCCCACGGGCTCGATCCGCGTCTGGCCGATGCCATCGAAAAGGCCGCCGCCGAAGTGGTGGCCGGCCATCATGACGACCAGTTCCCGCTGGTGATCTGGCAGACCGGCAGCGGCACCCAGACCAACATGAACGTCAACGAAGTCATCGCGGGCCGCGCCAACGAAGGCCTGTCAGGCACGCGCGGTGGCAAGAGCCCGGTCCATCCCAACGACCACGTCAACCGCGGGCAATCGTCCAACGACAGCTTTCCCACCGCGCTGCACGTGGCGGCCGTGATCGCGCTCAACCGCGATCTCTTGCCCGCGCTCGACCTTTTGAGCGGCGCGCTCGACACCGCCGCGCGCGAATGGGCCGGGATCGTCAAGATCGGCCGCACCCATCTGCAGGATGCAACGCCGCTCACGCTCGGCCAGGAATTTTCCGGCTATGTCCAGCAATTGCGCGATGCCGATCAGCGCCTGCGCCATGCCGAAGAACATCTCTTGCGGCTCGCCCAGGGCGGCACAGCGGTCGGGACGGGCCTCAACGCACCCCAAGGCTTTGGCGAGGCCATGGCGGCGCAATTGGCAGAACTGACCGGCCATGCCTTCGTCCCCGCGCCCAACCGGTTCGAGGCCCTCGCCAGCAACGACGCGCTGGTGCAGTTTTCAGCAACGCTGGCAACGCTCGCCGTGGCGCTCACCAAGATCGCCAACGATATCCGCCTTCTGGGATCAGGACCCCGCTCCGGCCTGGGCGAACTGGACCTGCCGGCCAATGAACCCGGCAGTTCGATCATGCCCGGCAAAGTCAATCCCACGCAGTGCGAGATGCTCACCATGGTGGCCGCGCAAGTGATCGGCAATCACCAGGCCGTGACGCTGGGCGGCATGCAGGGCCATCTCGAACTCAACGTGTTCAAGCCGATGATCGGCGCGGCGGTGCTGCGCTCGGTTCACCTGCTGGCCGTGGGCATGGAGAGCTTCGCCGAACGTTGCGTCGAGGGGATCGAGCCCAACACGCGCCGCATTGCCGAACTCGTCGATCGCTCGCTGATGCTGGTCACCGCGCTCGCGCCCGAGATCGGCTATGACAACGCCGCCAAGATCGCCAAGCATGCCCACGCCGCCGGCCTTACTCTGCGCGAGGCCGGGCTGGCACTGGGCCTGGTGGACGAAGCGACGTTTGACCGCCTGGTTCGCCCGCAGGACATGGTCTGACCCTGCACGGAACGGCGGAAACCCAAGCAATTAAGGCCGGGAAGATCGCGCGTCCCGGCCCCTTTTTTGCATTTCAAGCCAACGATCAGCGCGCCAGCACGGCCTTGACCGCAGCAAGCGCGTCAGCTGCCTTGCTGCCATCGGGGCCGCCGCCCTGCGCCATGTCGGGCCGGCCACCACCGCCCTTGCCGCCCAGCGCTTCCACGCCCGCGCGGACCAGATCGACGGCGCTGACTTTCCCGACGAGATCCTCGGTCACTGCCGCCGCGATCGAGGCGCGGCCATCGTTGACCGCCACGATCACTGCCACGCCCGAACCCAGGCGCTGCTTGGCCTGGTCCAGCAGCCCGCGCAGGTCCTTGGGATCGAGCCCTTCGAGCACCTGCCCCGAGAACTTGATACCGCCCACGTCTTCGTCGGCCGCTTCGGCCTTGGCTCCGCCGCCGCCCAGCGCCAGGGCCTTCTTTGCTTCGGCCAGTTCGCGCTCCAGCTTGCGGCGCTCGTCGAGCAGCGCGGCCACGCGGGCTTCCACGTCCTCGGGCGTGGTGCGGAGCAAGCTGGCGGTGCGCTTGAGCGAATCCTCGCGGCCGATCAGCCACTGCCGCGCGCCTTCGCCGGTCAGCGCCTCGATCCGGCGCACGCCCGAAGAGACGGCGCTTTCCGCAACGATGCGGAAAATGCCGATGTCGCCCAGCGCGCGCACATGGGTGCCGCCACACAGTTCGACCGAATAGGACTTGTCCGTGGTGCGGCCCATCGACAGCACGCGCACTTCATCGCCATACTTTTCGCCGAACAGCGCCATGGCGCCGGCCGCGATGGCGTCGTCCGGCGTCATCAGACGGGTGGAAACCTCTTCGTTGGCGCGGATTTCCGCGTTCACTTCCGCCTCTACCGCCGCGATGTCCTCGGCGCTGAGCGCGCTGGGATGCGAAAAATCGAAGCGCAGGCGATCGGGCGCAACCAGCGAACCCTTTTGCGTGACGTGCCCGCCCAGGCGATTGCGCAGGGCCTGGTGCAGCAGGTGCGTGGCCGAATGGTTGGCGCGGGTGGCATCGCGGCGCACCACGTCCACCACCAATTGCACGGCATCGCCCACGCGAACCGTGCCGGCATCGACCACCGCCTGGTGCGCATGCAGGCGGCCGAGCGGCTTGGCAGTATCGGTGACCGTGATCTTGAGGCCATCGGCCCCGGCGATCGTGCCGGTATCGCCCATCTGGCCACCGCTTTCGCCATAGAACGGCGTCTGGTTGGTCAGCACTGTCACAGTGTCGCCCGCTTTGGCCTCGGTGACTTCGGCGCCATCCTTGACGATCGCCACCACCACGCCTTCGCCGCTGGTGGCCGTGTAACCGGTAAACTCGGTCGCGCCTTCGCGCTCGGCAATGTCGAACCACACTTCGCTCGATGCTGCTTCGCCCGAACCCTTCCAGGCGGCGCGCGCGGCGGCCTTTTGCTGGGCCATGGCCGCATCGAACCCGGCGCGATCCACGCTCACGCCACGGGCGCGCAGCGCATCTTCGGTCAGGTCGTAGGGGAAGCCGAACGTGTCATAGAGACGGAACGCGGTTTCGCCCGGCAGCTTGTCGCCCTCGCCCAAGCCGGCCGATGCTTCGTCCAGCAGGCGCAAGCCGTTGGACAGCGTCTGGCGGAAACGGGTTTCCTCCCGCTGCAGCACTTCCTCGATCAAGGGCTGCGCACGGCCGAGTTCGGGATAGGCCTGGCCCATTTCGGTAACCAGAGCGCCCACCAGGCGGTGCATCAAGGGGTCCTTGGCGCCAAGCAGGTGCGCGTGGCGCATGGCGCGGCGCATGATCCGGCGCAGCACATAACCGCGCCCTTCGTTGGACGGCAGCACGCCATCGGCCAGCAGGAAGCTCGATGAGCGCAAGTGATCGGCGATCACCCGGTGGCTGGCGGTGTTCTCGCCGGCGGCCTTGACGCCGGTGAGGCTTTCCGATGCGGCGATCAGCGCGCGGAACGTGTCGGTGTCGTAGTTGTCATGCTCGCCCTGAAGCACGGCGGCAATGCGCTCCAGCCCCATGCCGGTATCGATCGAGGGCTTGGGCAGTTCGCCGACAATCTCGCCAGCGGCCTGCTCGAACTGCATGAACACGAGATTCCAGATCTCGATGAAGCGATCGCCATCTTCGTCGGGGCTGCCGGGAGGGCCACCGGGGATGTGCGCACCGTGATCGTAGAAGATTTCCGAGCATGGGCCGCACGGGCCATCATCGCCCATCGCCCAGAAATTGTCCTTGGTGGCGATGCGGATGATCTTGTCGTCGGGCAGGCCGGCGATCTTGCGCCACAGCGCGGCGGCGTCTTCGTCGGTGTGATAGACCGTCACCAGCAGCTTTTCGGCGGGGATGCCCCAAACCTTGGTCAGCAGGGTCCAGGCATTGGTGATCGCTTGTTCCTTGAAGTAATCGCCGAACGAGAAATTGCCCAGCATTTCAAAGAACGTATGGTGCCGCGCGGTATAGCCCACGTTGTCCAGATCGTTGTGCTTGCCGCCGGCGCGCACGCACTTCTGCGAGGACGTGGCGCGCGGAATGGCGCGCGTTTCCAGGCCGGTGAAGACGTTCTTGAACGGGACCATGCCCGCGTTGGTGAACATCAGCGTCGGGTCGTTATAAGGAACGAGCGGCGCGGACGGCACCACTTCGTGGCCTTGGGAGCCGAAGTATTCCAGGAAGGACCGGCGGATTTCGTTCGTCGAAGTCATGCCCGCCGATTAGGCGAGGCGTGGCCGCGGAACAAGCAGGATTCATCGCTCACGGTGATCGCATTTACGCTTTCGTGGCGGTAACGATCCAGGCCGCTGCATCGAACGATACTTCCCCATCGCGGTGATGGTCGGCAACCACCTGGCGCAGCCCGGCCTCGATGGCGGGGCGATCGGCTGAACTGGCCTGGCGCAAGGCTGCAGCGGCAGGGCCGATCCGGTGAAACAGCGCCACGGCTTGCTCTTGTGCATCCGCGCCCTGGCCAACAAGATAGCGGAAATCGTGCGGGGTGAACGCAAGGTCGGTCCAGCCCATCAGCACGGCACGAACGTGACCGGGATCGGCGAAAGCAAAAGGGCCGGGGGCATGCGGATCGGGCGGACTGGCAGGCGCTGGCACAAGCCCGGCCATCGCGCTCGCCCACGTATTCTCTGCCTGCGCGCGAAAGCATGAGAAGACCAGCCGTGCACCCGGTGCTGCGGCGGCCGCCAAATGGCGGAATGCAGCTGGCGGATCGGCAAAGAACATCACGCCGTGCCGCGAAACCAGCAGGTCAGCGAGGAATGTCGGATCGCTCCACCGGCCGGCATCTGCCACGTCGAAGCGCACATTGGCACAAGCCGCGCTGCGGCCACGGGCGGCGGCGATGAGGTCTTCGGACACATCGATGCCGCACACCTGCGCGCCGGGCCTGGCTTGCGCCACTGCGAGCGAAAGTTCGCCCGCACCGCAGCCGATGTCCAGAATGCGATCGCCGGGCATGGCGGCGATGGCCGCCAGCAGGATTGGCGTGAGCCCGGAAAACGCACGATCCGTGCGCTGCCATTCTTCTGCCCAGGCGCGACCAACGCCGCCCTGCCAATCCGATGCTTGGGTCATGATGTGCGGTGTAGGCCAGGTTTACACAACCTGCCACCCCCGATGGGCAGGCTTCAGCCGGCGCGCTTGCCCCGGCTGAAGCCGGCTTTCGTCAATGGGCAGGCGTTGCCGCAGCAGCCGTTACAACAGGGGCGCTGGCGGGCGTGGGCGCGACAGCAGGGGCTGCGGCCGGCTCGATGCCGGCCGCCTGGGCGCCAAGGACCTTGGAGACGTCGACGCGAACGCTGTCGTTGTAGGCAGCCAGCTGCGCTTCCTTGCCCTTCTTGTCGATCAAGAGGGTGTCTTGTGCAGAGCCTTCGGGCGCGAGCTTCACCTTGACCGGGTTGGGAGACAGGAAGTTGCTGGCACCGTTGGCGCCGTCAACCACGCCGCCGATGACGCCGCCGAGCAGGATGTTGCCGGCCGTTGCGCCGCCCCACTTGCTTTTCACCAGGACATAGGCCGGCTTGTATCCAGCGTGGGCGATATCCACGCGAACCGGGTTGCGGCGCTTGAACTTGATCTTGCAAGGGGAGATGCACGTGTTTCCGCCGGTGACGGTGACCGTCGAACCTTCGGGCAGCGTGGAAAAGGCGAGGTCCTGGCTGGTGCCCTTGACCACGGTGGCACAACCGCTCAGCCCGGCTGCGGAAACAACAAGTGCAGTGCAAGCAATAATTTTACGCATAATTCCCTCCGTCCCTGCGGGTTTTGTGCGACAAAACATTGCAGCGTCAACGAGGCAATCGGCGAGTATTGCTACCAATATGGAGTATTTCAGGCCGTTTAATACAAATGTCTTTGCAAAATACCGCCTTAAACAACAGCACGCTGCTCCGCGAGGAACAGCGTGCCAAAAACAGGAAGCGAAAGCGGCGTTATCGCCACCTTCGCATCCCAAAAATCAGACGAAAAAATCAGGCGTCGTCGTCGGCGTCCGGGCCAGCCATCAGGCCTTCTGCCACTTGCTCGGTCCGGGCGCGGATGGCCGCTTCCAGGCGATCGCGCAGTTCACCGTTTTCGCGCAGGAAATTCTTGGCGTTTTCACGACCCTGGCCGATGCGCACCGAGTCATAGCTGAACCAGGCGCCCGACTTTTCAACGAGGCCGGCCTTGACCCCCAGATCGAGGATTTCCCCGATCTTGGAAATGCCTTCGCCATACATGATGTCGAACTCCACCTGCTTGAACGGCGGGGCGACCTTGTTCTTGACGACCTTGACCCGGGTGGTGTTGCCGGTGATTTCGTCGCGATCCTTGATCTGGCCGGTACGGCGGATATCGAGACGGACCGAGGCGTAGAACTTCAGCGCGTTGCCGCCGGTGGTGGTTTCCGGGTTGCCGTACATCACACCGATTTTCATGCGCACCTGGTTGATGAACACGACCATGCAACGCGAGCGGCTGATCGAACCGGTCAGCTTGCGCAGCGCCTGGCTCATCAAGCGGGCCTGGAGGCCCACGTGGCTGTCACCCATTTCGCCTTCGATTTCGGCGCGGGGCACCAGTGCGGCGACCGAGTCGACCACGAGGATGTCGATCGCGTTGGAACGGACCAGCGTGTCGACGATTTCCAGCGCCTGCTCGCCCGTATCGGGCTGCGAGACGATCAGTTCGTCGATGTTGACGCCCAGCTTCTTGGCATAGACCGGGTCGAGCGCGTGTTCTGCGTCGACAAAGGCCGCGGTGCCACCGCCCTTTTGCGCTTCGGCAATGGCGTGCAGCGCCAGGGTGGTCTTGCCCGAGCTTTCCGGGCCATAGATTTCGATGATGCGGCCGCGCGGCAGGCCACCGATGCCCAGCGCGATATCCAGCCCGAGCGATCCAGTGGAAACAGCCTCCACCTGCATCGTCTCTTTCGAACCCAGCTTCATCACCGAGCCCTTGCCGAATGCGCGGTCGATCTGGGCCAGTGCGGCGTCGAGCGCCTTCTGACGATCCATGTCCTTTTCTTTGCCTTCCTGAATGAGCTTGAGCTGCGCCGCCATGGCTGCTTCCCCTTGCCTAGAGATGGCTGACACGAACCGTCAACACGCAGAAAGATGTACTCACTCTGTTCCAATAGAACAAGAGTGGAACACAAATTTATCTCCAGACCGGCGACAATCCCTGCCGCGTATTGGAATCATGGCGATTTGGCAGCGCCATTGCAAGCAGCGATCGCCCCCGAGAGGCGCGGCACCGAGCCGGCGCAGCGGCAAAGAAATGCTTCCACCTTGGCATGATCGGCGACTCGCGGCAGATGCCGAATGCCCACGATCAGCCGCCGCGCAGCACCTGCTCCACCGCTGCCACGATCTGCGCCACCGAAAAGGGCTTGGCCAGGAAATGCATGTTGGCGATGTCGATCTCGCGGCGCAATTGCTCCTCGGCGTAGCCCGACATGAACAGCACCGGCAAATCGGGTTTCACCCGGCGGATTTCGCGCACCATGGCCGGGCCATCCATCGAGGGCATGACCACGTCCGACACCACCAGGTCGATATCGTTGCCCGCCGCCACGATGCGCGCCAGGGCGTCCAACCCGTCCTCGCCATCGGCAGCCGTGGTCACTTCATAGCCCTGGCGTACCAAGGCACGTTCGGCCACGGCGCGCACGGTGTCCTCGTCCTCCACCAGCAGCACGCGCCCGCCGCCGGTCCACTGCGTCCGCCGCGCTTCGGCCTTGGGCTTCGCCGCTTCGGTGACATCGGCCGGATCGGGCACATGCACCGGCAGGTAGATGGTAAAGCGCGTGCCCTTGCCCACTTCGCTGTCGGCAAAGATGAAGCCGCCCGACTGCTTGACGATGCCATAGACGGTGGAAAGGCCGAGGCCCGTGCCCTTGCCCTTTTCCTTGGTGGTGAAGAACGGCTCGAAGATCTTGCCGATCTGCGATGGCTTGATGCCGTGGCCGGTGTCTTCCACTACCAGCGCGGTATAGTCTGCCAGGGGCAGGATATCGCTTTTCATCGCGCGCACATCGGCCGCGCTCACCCGCCGCGTGGCGATGCGCAAGGTGCCGCCGGCCTTGGTATCGGTGCCATTGGCCGTCATTGCATCGCGTGCATTCACCGCCAGGTTGAGCAGGACCTGCTCCAGCTGCACCGGGTCGGCGCGCACGAGGCCCAGATCGCGGTCATGCGTGACCTCCAACTGGATCTTCTCACCCAGCAGGCGCTTCAACAGGGTCGAAACCTCGGCCACCACGTCGGGCAATTGCAGCACTTCGGGGCGCAGCGTCTGCTGCCGCGAGAAAGCCAGCAATTGCCGGGTGAGCGACGCCGCGCGGTTGGAATTGGCCTTGATCTGCTGGATATCGTCGTAATCGCTGTCGCCGGGCGTGTGGCGCATCAGGATCAGGTCGCAATAGCCGATGATCGCGGTCAGTACGTTGTTGAAATCGTGCGCCACGCCGCCGGCCAACTGGCCAACCGCCTGCATCTTGGTGGCCTGGGCAATCTCGCGCTTGAGGCGAGCCTCCTCGCTGGAATCCTTGAGGCTGAGCAGCACGGCGCCTTCACCCATGCCGCGCACACCGGCAAGGCTGAGCGAAACCGGCTCTTCCGGAGAGGCGCGCAGCCGCACCGCCACGTCGCCGGCCGTTGGCGCGCCTTGCGTGTAGCGGCGCACCGCATCGGCCAGCGCACCCTTGTCCTCGCGGATCACAAGGTCGGACGGATAGGGCGGCGGCACTGCCTCGTCATGCCCGGCGGCGCGCAGGAACGCGCGGTTGGCAAAGAGGAAGCGCCCGTCACGATCTGTCATCGCAAGGCCCAGCGGCAAGCGCGAGAGCAGCGCCTCGATCTGCGGCAGGCCGGCGCGCACATCGCCGAGCGCCCCTTCGTTGTCGATAATCAGGAACAGCGAGGGCACCCGCGACGGATCGGAAAGGGCGACGCCATCGGGATCGACGATCGGCACATGGATGAAGCGTACCGGCGTGCCGCGCGCGCCCTCGCGGGCATAGAAGATGCGCTCACTGTCATCGGCGCGGAACCACGAGACGAAATCGCTGCCGGCAACCTGCCCACCCTCGCCTGCCGCGCGCGCGGCAAAGGCGGGGTTGGCCGCCCGCATCCGCCCGTCCGGCATGACCACGGCGGCCTGGATGCCTTCGCGGGCCAGCGCGCGGCCCAGCTTGCCGCCCACATGGCCGGCCATGTCTGCCGCCAGGTCTGCCTGCGCCAGGGAAACAAAGCGACAGACCAGATGATCTTCCCCGCGTCCGGCACGGAGAAGATCCACGCTCCAGGCGCCGCGCTCGCCGGCCACGCTGGAAAGCTGAGCACGCCCTTCCCGCCAGGCAGCGCGAACCGCAGTGTCCAGCAGTTCCGCTTGGCCCGAGGCCAGCGGCAGACGCGGCGGTGCGGCATGGCCAAACCATTGGGCAAAGCTGCTGTTGGCGCAGACCAGGCGCCCGGCGCGATCGATGATCGCCACGCCTTCGTCCGGGCGGTCGATCGCGGCAAACGTGACCGACCAATCCGGCGCGGCGAAGGTGGGCTCAACCGCACGGGGCAGCCATGGCACCACGAACCGCGCCGCCAGGACCATGACGCCAAGCCCGATCAGATAGGCAGCGGCGAGCACGGCATCGCTGGCGACGAGCCACAGCAGCGCGCTTCCGAGCAAAGCCGCGCATGCGACCACGATCGCGTCGCGCCGTCCGGCCCGGCCTGCCTTGCCTGCCGCGCCCGCCGATGCGTCGTCCCGATCGATGTCGCCCGCTACGGCCGGCACACTATTTCCCTTCACCCCATCGGCGACACTTGCCGCCATGCCATTTTCGGCGGTCAGTCCCACTCACTGCCCGGCGCGGATTGCCACGCGCGCACGCCACTTGTGCCCCGTCCACCAACGCCACGCAAATGCCGCGATGACATAGCCGAGCGCGGCCGCCACCACCGAAATCACGAACAGCCCGAACACCAGTGCCGGCGCTGCATCCGAAAGCAGCCAGCCAGTCCATTCGGCCAGGCTGGCGCCGCGCTCGAACAGGCCGGTGAACGTGGCGACATCGGCATGAAATCCGAACCAGTTGCCTAGCGCGAGCGAAGCGGCAATGAACAGCGGCGTTGTCGCCGGATTGGACAGGAACGTCATCCCCGCAGCGATCGGGATATTGCCGCGAAACGGCAGGCACATCGCCGCCGCGCCGGCAATCTGCACGCCCGGGATCATGGCAAAGATGCCCACCAGCAACCCGATGGCCACGCCGCGCGGCACAGAGCGACGCGTGAACCGCCATAATTCCGCGCGCGCAGCCAGGGGGCCGGTGATGCGATTGCGTTCCATCTGTTCGCGCGTGGGCATCGAGGAGCGAACCATTCTGGCAATCCTGTGGCGCATCGAAACGGCGATTCCCTGGTAAATGGTGGCGGCCGGCAGATGATGCGCCTCTCCAGCTTGCCAAGCGATGAAGCAGGCGGGCGGAATTCAGCCGTGTTCGCGCATGATCCGGGCCTTGTCGCGTTGCCAGTCCCGGTCCTTCACCATGGCGCGCTTGTCGGCGGCGTTCTTGCCCTTGGCCAGTGCCAGTTCCACCTTGGCCCGCCCGCGCCCATTGAAATAGATCGACAGCGGCACCAGCGTCATGCCCTTGCGCTCCACAGCGCCGTGGAACTTGGCGATTTCCCGCTCTTTCAACAGCAGCTTGCGCAGGCGCTTGGGCTCGTGGTTATAGCGGTTGCCATGGCTGAATTCGGGCACGTTGGAATTGACCAGCCACACCTCGCCGTTCTTCACCTCGGCATAGGATTCGGCGATCGAACCCTGACCAAAGCGGAGCGACTTCACCTCGGTGCCGGTCAGCGCGATACCGGCCTCATAAACGTCTTCCACGAAATACTCGAACCGCGCGCGGCGGTTTTCGGCGACGATCTTCTTCTTGTCGAAGGCCTGGGGAGTTGGTCTTGCCATGATCGCCCTCATGTAGGGCGGGATTGCCGCCATGGAAAGCGGCAGAGCATGCGGAATCTGCAATCGCCCGGCCAACAATCGGCAGCAATGGAGTGGAACCCGTCTTGCCAGTTTCACGTTGGCCCCGCAGACTGTGCCGCACTGCACAAAGACGGCAACGCCGGAAGGAACCGATCATGGCCGAAGCGACTCGCGAGCGATGCGTCCTGGTGCTTCAGGGCGGGGGCGCGCTGGGTGCCTACCAGGCCGGCGTGTTCGAGGCGCTGGCGGCCGAAGGCTATAGCCCCGATTGGGTGGCGGGTATCTCGATCGGCGCTGTCAACGCCGCGCTCATCGCCGGCAATCCGCCCGAGCGCCGGGTGCGAAACTTGCGCGCGTTCTGGGAACAGGCCTCCTCGCGCATCCCCTTCAAGTCTCCGTTTGCCGATGGCTGGGGCCGCCGCCTGTTCAACGAATGGGCCGCCGCCAGCGTGGCGCTGACGGGCATTCCCGGCTTTTTCATCCCGCGCCTGACGCCGCCGTGGCTGGCCCTGCCCGGATCGCCCGAGTCGATCAGCGTCTATGACACCAGCCCGCTGCGCCAGACCTTGCTGGAACTGGTCGATTTCGATCTGCTCAACAGCGGGAAAGTGCGTTTCAGCGTGGGCGCGGTCAACGTGCTCAACGGCAACTTCGCCTATTTCGACAACCGCGACCGCCTGATCGAGCCTGATCATATCATGGCCAGCGGCGCCCTGCCGCCCGGCTTCCCCCCGGTGATGATCGATGGCGAGCCTTATTGGGACGGCGGCATCGTGTCCAACACCCCGCTGCAATTCGTGCTCGACGAGCGCGCCCGCGAGGCAGACCGGCACGACAGCACCCGCGCCCAGGCGGCGCGCGATCCGGTGCTGGTGTTCCAGGTAGACCTGTTTTCCGCGCACGGCATGATGCCGCGCAGCCTGGGCGAAAGCGCCCAGCGCGAGAAGGACATCCGCTTTTCCAGCCGCACCCGCCTCAACACCGACATGCAGAAGCGGATCGAGGCGCTCGAAGCGGCCGCTGCGCGCCTGGCCGAGCGCCTGCCGCCCGAATTCGCCCATGACGAGGATCTCTGCACGCTCACCGCGCACGCCCAGGACGGGCCGGTGACGATCCTGCACCTGATCAACCGCGGCGAGGATTACGAAAGCCAAAGCAAGGATTACGAATTCTCGCGCATGACGGTGACCGGCCATTGGGAAAACGGCCGCCGCGATGTGCAGCGCTCGTTTGCCAGCCCGCGCTGGAAACACCGCAAGCGCCCCGAGCGCGGCATCGTGACGCTCGATCTGGCCTGAATGGCAGGCCGCAACACGTTCTGGGGACCGACCAGACATCGGAGTTTGAAAAGATGACCCTCGACAACAAGATCGCCATCGTGACCGGCGCAGCCAGCGGCATCGGCCTTGCCATTGCCAAGCGCTATGCCCAGGCCGGCGGCCGCGTGGCGATTGCCGATCTCAAGCTGGAAGCGGCCCAAGCTGCCGCCGATGGCATCAATGCCGAGCATCCCGGTGCCGCCATGGCCGTGGAAATGGACGTGACCAGCGAAGACCAGGTCAATGCGGGCGTGGCCAAAGTGGCGCAAGCCTGGGACGGGGTAGACATTCTCGTGTCGAATGCCGGCATCCAGATCGTCAACCCGGTCGAGAACTTCGCCTTTGCCGACTGGAAAAAGATGCTGGCGATCCACCTCGATGGCGCGTTCCTTACCAGCAAGGCGGTGCTGCCGCACATGTATGCCAAGGGCGCCGGCACAATCCTGTTCATGGGCTCGGTCCATTCCAAGGAAGCCTCCCCGCTGAAAAGCGCCTATGTCACGGCCAAGCATGGGCTCGAAGGCCTGGCGCGGACCATCGCCAAGGAAGGCGGCAAGAAGGGCGTGCGCACCAACCTGATCTGCCCCGGCTTTGTCCGCACGCCCCTGGTGGACAAGCAGATCCCCGAGCAGGCCAAGGAACTGGGCATCAGCGAGGACGAGGTGATCAAGAAGGTCATGCTCGGCCAGACGGTCGATGGCGAATTCACCACGGTGGACGACATTGCCGAAGTGGCGCTGTTCTTTGCCGCGTTCCCGACCAATGCCCTCACCGGCCAGTCGCTGGTGGCCAGCCACGGCTGGTACATGAATTGATGGCCTGAATTAAGCCTGCTGCCCGCGCGGGGGCCGAAACTCTCCCGCGCGCCTTGCGATATGCCCCCCTCCCTGTTAGGCGCGCCCCGTCTTCTGGTTCTCGCGTCTTTCAGTTGAGGAGTTGCCCGCCCATGTCCGAGATCAAGCGTGTCGTCCTGGCCTATTCGGGCGGGCTTGATACCTCCGTCATTCTCAAGTGGCTGCAGGTGGAATATGGCTGCGAAGTCGTGACCTTCACGGCCGACCTGGGCCAGGGCGAGGAACTCGAACCGGCCCGCGCCAAGGCCGAACTGATGGGCGTGAAGCCCGAGCACATCTATATCGACGACCTGCGCGAGGAATTCGTGCGCGATTTCGTCTTCCCGATGATGCGCGCCAATGCCCGTTATGAAGGCGATTACCTGCTCGGCACCTCGATCGCGCGTCCGCTGATTTCCAAGCGGCTGATCGAGATCGCCCGCGAAACCGGCGCCGACGCCGTGGCCCACGGCGCCACCGGCAAGGGCAACGACCAGGTGCGGTTCGAGCTTTCGGCCTATGCGCTGGAGCCGGGCATCAAGGTGATCGCCCCCTGGCGCGAATGGGACCTGGCCAGCCGCACCGCCCTGATCGCCTGGGCCGAAGCGCACCAGATCCCCGTGCCCAAGGACAAGCGCGGCGAAAGCCCGTTCTCGACCGACGCCAACCTGCTGCACACCTCGTCCGAAGGCAAGGTGCTGGAAGACCCGTGGCAGGAAGTGCCCGACTATGTCTATTCGCGCACGGTCAACCCGGAAGACGCGCCCGACACGCCCGAATATATCACCATCGACTTTGCCAAGGGCGATGGCGTGGCGCTCAATGGCGAGGCAATGAGCCCGGCCACCCTGCTCACCGCGCTCAACGAGCTGGGCCGCAAGCACGGCATCGGCCGCCTCGACCTTGTCGAAAACCGCTTCGTCGGCATGAAGAGCCGCGGCATGTACGAAACGCCGGGCGGCACGATCTATGCGGTGGCCCATCGCGGCATCGAATCGATCACGCTCGATCGCGGCGCGGCACACCTCAAGGACGAGCTGATGCCCAAGTATGCCGAGTTGATCTACAACGGCTTCTGGTTCTCGCCCGAGCGCGAAATGCTCCAGGCCGCGATCGACCATAGCCAGGCCAAGGTCAACGGCACCGTGCGCCTCAAGCTCTACAAGGGCCTCGCCTCGGTCGTCGGCCGCCAGTCGCCCGACAGTCTCTATTCCGAACGCCACGTGACGTTCGAGGATGACGCCGGCGCCTATGACCAGAAGGACGCCGCCGGCTTCATCAAGCTCAACGCGCTGCGCCTGCGCTTGCTGGCGCAACAGGGGCGCTGATTTTTCGGGCCTCTCTTCAAGGTCCCAGCACCACCCCCAACCCCCTCCTCTAAAGAGGAGGGGGCTTTTTTTGTTCTCCCCCTCCTCTTCAGAGGAGGGGGTCGGGGGGTGGTGGAAACCTCACTCAACGCCCGCAAAACTCCACCCATCCCACCCGTCAAACCATCCGCAAAATTCCCTCTTGCGCGACTCGCAAGAGAGGCGCAGCATTTCACTATCGACAGGATGAAGTGCCGCCAACCAGAACGCGCAAGCTCCTGATTGGAAAAGCTCTTTTCCTGAAGAGCATGCCTTTTGCCAAACGGAACACCGCTTATCTCGCTCGTGCCTTCACGGCATGGTGAGCGTGATATCCGGCGCCCGCGAGGGGGCATGCGGCAGTGGTTTTGTGCGCAGCAATTCCGCCCCCGCCCGTGTCTGGACACGCGGCCAGGAATGCTGGGTGCCTCGCCATTTGCCTGTCCTTTTGCCCCGGTGGGGTCCGTCCCGTGCGTTCATGATCGGCGCGCGTGGGAGCGGTGCTTCGGCGCAAAAGGTCACGCCCGCGATGCAGTACATCATGCGTTGCGGGGCAGGTTCCGGCCTCGCCCATCCCCGGGCGAGCGGTGACGGAACGCGCACGAGTGCTTTGGCGCCACCGGGTCAGCCGGGTGCCGCCAACGGCCCAGGGGCTTTCACGCCCTGAACGGCCCTCGCCCGCGCTTCGTTAGGCCGTGACCCGCTTCGCCCGCCGGATCGGCTGATCGCAGGCGTTCGTGAGGGCCGGCAGCAATGCCGGCCCTCGTTTTGTCCGGGCCCTTCCCGATCTGCTTTTCTTGGACAGGCTGCCCGCCTTGGCCTACCGCCAGGGCATGGCCGAAAAGTTCGAACGTCATCGCCAGCCCTGGACCCCAGCGGAACTCCAGAAGCTCCACACCCTGGCCAAGAAAGGCATGGGCCTCAAATCCATCGCCAAGGCCCTCACCCGCACCGAGGAATCGGTCAAGGACCGCGCCAAGGCCGACGGCCTGAGCATCGCCAAACTACGCTGACGCTCCTCCCCGATCCGGGGAGGGGGACCACCCGCGCAGCGGGTGATGGAGGGGCGGTGAGGCAGGGCGGGGCTAATTGCTATACTGTCCCTGAAATTCTCTGGGATTCCGGGCTTAGTCGGAGGTTGCAGCCTTACGGCTGTGCCGAAAGGATGAGATTGACCAGCGCGAGTGAGTGGGAAACTGATCCACTCCAACACCACACACCTTCAAGCCCCGTGATCGGCACGGTGTCCGCCCATGCGTCAATGACTTCCTGCGCAATTTGAACAGACACCCCCTCAATTGGCTGTTCTCTTCGTAAAAATTCCGCCCATTCGATCATCGCGTGTTTGTGATCTGCCGCTCGAACCTGCGACACATAGGTTCCGCCACCGTATTCGTATACAACTGTAAAAAGAAAAATATGCATATGACCACCAATCATATCCAAAAATTAATTTATTGTATGCCAATTAAGAGCCATCCTCCTATCTTTCATGATATAGTTTTTACTAAATTTCCTGACATTTTGCCAAATATGTTCAAACAAAGCATCCAATTTATCCAGTAAATATTTTTCTTATGGCGTATATTCCGGATTTTTATTAAAATCACCCCGTTTATATCTAGCCTTATAGATCTTTTTTATCTGCATCTTGCCTTGCCCCATTTCCCTTTCGAGCGTTTCTTCCGCCGCCCTTAGCCATTTCCATGACAGGATTTCCCGGGACAGTAATTCCGGGGACAGCATACTTATCTCTTCGCCAAGCCTTCAGAAAAAATATGCCGAACATGCCCGCGACTGCATAGCTCTCTACCTACGATTGTTGAGCACGAAGACATAAGCCGCTTCTTATCTCCACGTCCATATCGCAGGCAGAACGTCCCAGAGCGCTAGCGACGTTCTGCACATAGCCGCCCCTCCACCACGCTTCGCGTGGTCCCCCTCCCCACATTGTGGGGAGGATCTTGGGGGGTTACCGCTTCAACAACGGCGCCAGGTAGTGCCCCGTGAAGCTCGCCTTGGTCTTGGCCACTTGCTCCGGAGTGCCCACGGCGACCACTTCACCGCCGCGCACGCCGCCTTCGGGGCCCATGTCGATGATCCAGTCGGCGGTCTTGATCACGTCGAGGTTGTGTTCGATCACCACCACGCTGTTGCCCTGGTCCACCAGGCGGTGGAGCACTTCCAAGAGCTTGCGCACGTCTTCGAAGTGCAGGCCGGTGGTGGGTTCGTCGAGGATATAGAGCGTCTTGCCGGTGGAGCGGCGGGCGAGTTCCTTGGCCAGTTTCACGCGCTGCGCTTCGCCGCCCGATAGCGTGGTGGCCTGCTGGCCGACCTTCACATAGCCCAACCCCACTTCGTGGAGCATCGCCATGCGCTCGCGGATCGGGGGCACGGCCTTGAAGAATTCCACGGCGTCTTCGATCGTCATGTCGAGAACGTCGGCAATCGAGTGGCCCTTGAATTTCACTTCTAGTGTTTCGCGGTTGTAGCGCTTGCCGCCGCATTCCTCGCACGTCACATAAACGTCGGGGAGGAAGTGCATTTCGATCTTGATCAGGCCATCGCCCTGGCAAGCCTCGCAGCGCCCGCCCTTGACGTTGAAGCTGAACCGCCCCGGCTTGTAGCCGCGCGCCTGCGCTTCGGGGAGCCCTGCAAACCAGTCGCGGATCAGGGTGAACGAGCCGGTGTAGGTGGCGGGGTTGGAACGCGGGGTGCGGCCGATGGGTGACTGGTCGATCTCGATCACCTTGTCGCAGTGTTCGAGGCCTTTGATCGCATCGTGCGCGCCGGCGACCACGCGCGCGCCGTTGAGCATGCGCGCGGCTCCCGCCTGGAGCGTATCGATGGTGAGGCTCGACTTGCCCGAGCCGGAAACGCCCGTCACGCAGCAGAACGTGCCGAGCGGGATCGTGGCGGTCACGTTCTTGAGATTGTTGGCCCGCGCGCCTTCGACCACGAGGGAATGGCCGTTGCCCTTGCGGCGCTTCTTGGGCACGTCGATCCGGCGCGTGCCGGTGAGGTATTGGCCGGTCAGGCTGTCTTCGCTAGCAAGGATATCGTCCAACGTGCCCTGCGCCACGATCTCGCCGCCATGCACGCCCGCGCCGGGGCCAAGGTCTACGATATAGTCCGCCGTGCGGATCGCGTCCTCGTCGTGCTCCACCACGATGACCGTGTTGCCCAGGTCCCGCAGCCGCTTCAAGGTTTCGAGCAGGCGGTCGTTGTCGCGCTGGTGCAGGCCGATCGAGGGCTCGTCGAGCACGTAGAGCACGCCCGAAAGGCCCGAGCCGATCTGGCTGGCAAGGCGAATGCGCTGCGATTCCCCGCCGGAAAGCGTGCCCGAGGTGCGATCGAGGTTGAGGTAATCGAGCCCAACATTGTTGAGGAAGCCCAATCGCTCGTTGATTTCCTTGAGGATGGCCTTGGCGATCTGGCTCTGCTGGCTGGTCAGCTTGCCGTCCAGCGTGGCGAACCATTCCAGCGCATCGCTGACCGACAGGCGCGTGGCGGCGGAAATGTCGCTCCCGGCCACTTTCACGCTCAGCGCTTCGGGCTTCAACCGCGCACCGTGGCAGGTTTCGCAGGGCTGCGCGGTCTGGAACTTGCCCAGTTCCTCGCGCATCCAGGCGCTTTCGGTTTGCAGCATGCGGCGGTTGAGATTGCCGATCACGCCTTCGAAGGCCTTGGACACCGTGTAGCTCTTCTTGCCGTCGATGAAAGTCAGCGGCACGGCCTTGCCCGCGGTGCCATGCAGGATCACGACTTTCACTTCGCCCGAAAGCTTGTCCCACGGGGTATCGAGGCTGAAGCCGAAATGCTCGGCCAGGCTCGCCAGCACCTGCATGTAATAGGGGCTGGGTGGGTTGGACTTGGCCCAGGGCACCACGGCGCCCTGCTTGAGGCTGAGATGCTCGTTGGGCACCACCAGTTGCGGATCGAACAGCAGCTTTTCGCCCAGGCCATCGCAGGCCGGGCAGGCACCCTGCGGCGCGTTGAACGAGAACAGGCGCGGCTCGAGCGCGTCGAGCGTGAAGCCCGAGACGGGGCACGCAAACTTTTCGGACAGCACGATGCGGTTGTCCGGCAGGCCTGCGCCCTTGAGCTGGCCCCCCTTCACGCTTTTGGTGGCGGCGCCCTTCTTGGCCTTTTCCGCCGGCGCCTCTCCGTTGAGTTCGGCCACGGTCTTGTCGGCCAGGTCGATGAAGACCAGGCCATCGGCCAGCTTGAGCGCCTGCTCGAAACTGTCGGCCAGCCGCGTCTGGATGCCGTCCTTCACCGCGATGCGGTCGACCACAACCTCGATGTCGTGCTTGTACTTCTTGTCGAGCGCGGGGGCATCCTCGATGGCGTAAAGCTCGCCATCGATGCGCACGCGGGTGTAGCCCGCCTTCTGCCACTCGGCCAGTTCCTTGCGGTATTCGCCCTTGCGGCCGCGCACCACGGGCGCGAGCAGATAGGCGCGTGTGCCTTCGGGCAGGGCCATCACGCGGTCGACCATCTGGCTCACGGTCTGCGCGCTGATCGGCAGGCCGGTGGCGGGCGAATAGGGAATGCCCACTCGCGCCCAGAGCAGGCGCATGTAGTCATAGATTTCGGTGACCGTCGCCACGGTGGAGCGCGGGTTGCGGCTGGTGGTCTTCTGCTCGATGGAAATGGCGGGCGAAAGGCCGTCGATGTGCTCCACATCGGGCTTCTGCATCATTTCCAGGAACTGGCGCGCATAGGCCGAAAGCGATTCGACATAGCGCCGCTGGCCTTCGGCATAGATCGTATCGAACGCCAGGCTCGATTTGCCCGAACCCGAAAGGCCGGTGATCACCACCAGGCTGTCGCGCGGCAGATCGACATCGATGCCCTTGAGGTTGTGCTCGCGCGCGCCGCGTACGGAAAGGGTGGTCAGCGCGGAGCGGGGGGCGCGGGGCGCGGAGACCGGAGCGCTGCGCGCGCGATTGGGAGCAGTCGACATGGCGGACGGTGTTCCATATTTGTTCGATTCACGCAAGCCTGTCGCAACGCAGCACGAACCGCGCAAGATGGCTTGGCGGGCAGCGAGGACAAGGCCCACCATCGGGGGATGCGGCCTATCTGGGCATTGCCCTAGCCGATCGCAAGCGCACGCGCCCGGCCATCGCCGACCCAGCGCGCGCTCACGCCCCACACCCCGCGCAGAATCTCTTCGGAAAGCGCCAGGTGCGGCGGGCCATTGGCGGCCACGATGCCGCGATCGAGCACGATGACATGATCGGCATGGTTCATCGCCAGGGCCAGATCGTGGACCACCACCACCACGCCCACGCCCTGCCCGGCCAGGCGGCGGAAATGGGTAAGCAGCGCCTGCTGGTGTGACAGGTCGAGCGCGGCCAGCGGCTCGTCTGCCAGGATCCAGCGCGGTTGCCCCGCCAGCACGCGGGCGAGCAGGGCGCGGGCGCGCTCCCCGCCCGAAAGCGTGCCCACTTCGCGCGCAGCCAGCGCCGTGAGGTCCAAGGCCTGGAGCGCGGCCATCGTGGCGGCTGCATCGATCCGCAGCGGGGTGCGATGCGGCAGGCGGCCCAGCCGCACCAGCGTTTCCACCGTCACGTTCCACGCCACTTCGCCGGCCTGGGGCAGATAGCCGATGGCCATCGCCCGCTCGCGCGCAGACATGGCATCGAGCCGCTGCCGGCCCAGGCATACCCGGCCGCCATCGGTTGCTTCCAGCCCGGCCAGCACCGAAAGCAGCGTGGACTTGCCCGCGCCGTTTGGCCCGCAGATGACCGTCAGGCGCCCCGGCGACAGGCCCACACGCACATCGCGCAGGCGGCCCACCACGGTGACGGCATCGGCAACGAGTTCCATGCCCGCCTCTCTCATGCCCGCCCCTTTCACGCCAGGCCCCGCCGCAGCCGCAGCAGGAGATGCAGGAAGAACGGTGCGCCCAGCAGGCTGAGCGCGATGCCCAGCCGCAATTCGCCCCCGGCCAGCGGCAGGCAGCGGCACAGCGCATCGCCCACCAGCAGCAGCAGCGCGCCTGCCAAGGCACTGGGCAGCAAGAGGCTGGACGGGCGGCGATCGGTGAACGGGCGCACGATATGCGGCACCATCAGTCCGACAAAGCCGATCACCCCGGCCGCCGCCACCCCGGCGCCGACCACCAGCCCTACGCCTGCCACCATCATCCAGCGCAGCCGCGCCGGATCGAGCCCCATCGACCGCGCGGCCAGTTCGCCCAGCGTCAGGGCATCGAGCGCGGGCCCGGCGCGCCACAGCACGGCGAGCCCCAGCGCGGTAAGCGGCGCGGCCAGGGCCACATCGTGCCAGCTGCGATCGGTGAGCGCGCCCATCAGCCAGGTCACGATTTCGCTCAGTGCAAAGGGATTGGGCGCCAGGCTGATCGCCAGGCTGGTGAGAGCGCCGGCAAGGCTCGACAGCATCATGCCAGCCAGCGTGAACAGCGCCACCCCGCCGGCCAGCCCGGTACGCGGGCCGGACGCGACGATTGCGAGCAGGACCATGCCGCCTGCCGCGCCGCCCAGCGCCATCGCCGGCAGGAAGAATGGCTGCACCGCATAGCCGGTAAACAGCGACAAGACCGCGCCCAGCGCGGCGAGCGGCGCCACTCCGAACAGCCCGGGATCGGCCAGGGGATTGCGCAAATAGCCCTGCATCGCCGCGCCCGCCGCGCCCAGCCCCGCGCCCACCACCAGCGCGAGCACGGCGCGTGGCAGGCGCAGTTGCGCAAGGATCACCGTGGCGTTGGCGCTGGCTGGATCGAACGGGTTGATCCACACCTGCCCTATCAGCAGGCTCAAGGGAAACAGCACAAGCAGCAGCCCGGCCAGCACCAGTGGCAATGCGGCACGGTTCATCGCGTGGTATCCAAGGCAGGGCTTTCCAACTCGCGGCGCACCGCAGCCAGCCGATCGAGCAGGCGCGGGATCGTGGGGCCACCGCAATAGATGAGATTGGGCGCGATCGGCACCCGCGTGGTGTGCCTTAGCGCCGCAAGGGCGGGATGGAACAGCAGCCTGTCTTCCTCAGGTCCCGCGCCCTCGGCAAAAAGGGTGTGCGTACTCGTGATAGCCAGGATCACGCGCGGTGGATCGGCCAGCATCCGTTCGAGCGAGAGGCGTTCGGCCTGGCCCATCCCGCGCTGTGCGCTGAAATTGGCAAAGCCGGCGTGCGCCAACAGGTCGGCCACCAGCGTGTCCTGCCCCGGCACCAGCCCGCCCGGCTCCCACAGGACGGCGGGAATGGGTCTATGGCCCGGCGGCGGTGCGGCGGCGGCCACCGCGCGATCGATGCTTGCCACCAAGGCCGCACCGCGTTGCGGCTGGCCGGCCCAGGCGGCCAGATCGCGCACTTGCGCACGCGCCGCCGGCAACGAGTCCGCGCTGCCCACGGTTTCCACCCGCAGCCCCAGGGCGCGCAGGGCCGACAAGGTGGCCGGCTGCGTATAGGTGCTGGCCACGACCAGATCGGGGCGCATCGCGGCCACGCTTTCCACCGCGCCATCGGTCGCCGGAAAGCGCCGCGCCTGGGCCACGTCCATCGAGGTTTGCGCCGGATCGCTGCTATAGAACGACAGCGCCAGGATCTGCGCCGGATCGGCCACTTGCGCCAGGATCGCATCGCTGCACGGATTGAGCGAGACGATCCTGGGAAGATGCCCGGCGGCCAAAGCATGATGATCGGCCGGATTGCCTGGTGCGCACCCCGCCACGCCCACGACCAGGGCTGCATTCAGCGCAAGTCTCCAGGCGAAAAACAGGCGGGGCGCGGCGCGGCCGATCACGGAAAGGTCAATCCTTTGTCGGATGCCAGGGCACCCGATCAGTAACGCAGGCGGAGACCGCCGAACACGGAACGACCCAGCGCGCCATACCCGCCTGCTGTCACCAGCGGCTGGTCGAACACGTTTTCCACCCGGCCGAACAGTTCGGCCTGGTGAAGGATCGGCAAGCTGGCGCGCAGCGTGGTGACGCTACCGGCCGCAAGCTTGATCGAATTGGCGGCGTTGTCAAAGGTTTCCGACTGGAAGCGGATGTCTGCCGCCAGCGCCAGGCCGGCGAATGGCGTGGTCCAGTCAAGCGAGGTGGTCAGCGCATGGCGCGGGCGGCGCGCCAAGTCGTAGCCGAATGTGGCGGCGCCCGGCGTGCGATCAGTCGTCTCGGTATAGGCATAGGCGATCTGGCCCTTTACCCGCGGGCTGAGCGTGGCAGACACGTCCAGCTCCACGCCTTGCGCCCGCGCCTTGCCGACATTGTCATACGTGCCGAAGGGGCGGTTGACGCAAATCGGGCTGACGACCTGAAAGCACGAGACGAAGTTGATCAGGTTGCGCGTATCGCGGCGGAATGCAGTGACGCCGGCGCGGAACGTGCCGTCGGCGCTGGCATAGACCAGGCCCGCGTCGAAGCTGCGGCTGCGCTCGGGATCGAGTTTGCGGTTGCCATAGTCGGGCGAAAGCAACTGGTAGAGTGTCGGCGCGCGGAAGCCTTCGCCATAGCTGGCGTTGAACCGCAGCCCCTGCACCACTTCCACCGTGCCGTTGGCACCCAGACTCACATTGCTGCCGAACTGGCTGTGCTCGTCATAGCGCACGCCGCCGGCCAGGCTGGCCTTGGCGGTGTACCAGCCGAGCATGGCGTGGCCACTCGTCAGGTGCGCGCGCTGGCGGGCGTCGAACGTGCTGTCGAACCGCGTCCATTCGCGATCGGCGCCAAAATCGAGCGTCAGATCGGCCGGCAAGGCATAGCGGCCGATCAGCTCGGCCCGCTCGCTGCGGCCGGTATAGCCATATTCGAACGCATTGTCCGCGCCGCCGGTATAATAGCTGCGGCGCGTGTCGGACAGGGCATAGCCCGCGTCCAGCGTCAGCGCGCTGCCGGCATAGTGCAGCCCGGCGCGGCCGAAGAACTGGCGCGTCTTGTTGTATTGGCTCGTATCCCCGAAATTGAAGTTGGCGTCATAGCCGTCGATCTGGGTCTTGCCGTCGGCATAACGCGCGGTCGCGACGATCGAAAGCGCGTCTGTCAGGTTGAAGCGGCCCTTGCCGCCCACGCGCCACTGGTCATAGCCGTCGCGCTCCGTCCCGCTGGAGGCTGCCGAAATGCCGTCGGTGGTGGCATAGCCGCCGTTGAGCGAGATGGCATAGCGATCGCGCTTCACGCCGGCCACGGCATCGGCATCATAGCTGCGGCGCGAGCCGGCTTCGGCCGATGCTTCCACCCCGTCGATCTCACGCGTGGTAATGGCAATCACGCCGCCGATGGCAGAGCTGCCCCAGATGACCGAGTTGGAGCCACGCAGCACTTCGATGCGCTCGATCCCGCCGGTGGTCAGCGTGCCGAAATCGAACCCACCCGAAGGGGCCGACGTATCTTCCACGCGAACTCCGTCGACCAGCACGAGCGTGTGCTGCCCTTCGCCGCCACGCAGCCGCACGGCGGTTTGCGCGCCCAGGCCACCGGTGCGCGAGAAGGTGAGGCCCGGCACGCGTTCGAGCACGCGGGTCAAGTCGGCGCCCTGCACGGCCTGGATGGTTTCGAGCGGAACGACACTGATCGCCTGGCCGGTCTGGTCGAGCGAAAGCGCACTGCCCGTGGCCAGCACGGTGATCTCCGGCCCTTCGGCTGCGCCCGCATCCGGGGCTGGTGCAGGAGCCTGCTGGGCATAGGCCGGGGCTGCCAGGGCAAGCGAGATGGCCAGGGCCAGCGACGAAGTCTTCATGATGCGTTTCCTCCCAGCCCCACAGACAGCTTTGCCGTCCATGGCGCGAGGTCCGCCGGGCCTTGGCGAAAACTCGTCACGCTTGCGCCCGGTACACCCCGCCCGGCCGCGGAACGACCACACACCGGCAGGTTTCCTGGCTCATCCGAAGTCATCGCGACACGCCGGCCTTCCCAACCCGCATCGGGCCAGTGGCGCACAAGGGCGCGTCGCTCGTCCGGAAACAGTTGCGGGGGCAGCGCCGGATGGCTCCGGCTTCCCTCTTAGCCTGCGCAATGGCAGGCACCGGTGGCGTCGGGCGGGCCGATAGCGCTCCCTGCACCACGGGGCAAGCCCGCAACGGCAATTAACCAAGCGCTAGCTGCCTGTGCCTTATCGGGACGGGGTTATTTCCTTCCGTGCATGGTTGCAGCGCAGCGCGTAACGCACCATGGCAAGCCCAGGCCAACCCGCTCCATCCATGCAAGAACCGATTCCCTTCACAGGCGCCACGCCCACTCTCCCGCCCGAAGCGCTGATGCCGCCGCCGGGCGTGGAAGAGCGCGCCATCTTGGCAGAGCGCCGGCAGGCCGATGGCGCCATGCTGCGCGCGCTCACGCTAGAGCCAGTGCGGCCTCGTGACTTTGCGGCGCGCATCCGCCGCCGCGACATGACCTCGTGGCGCCACCAGCACCGCGCGCCTTCGCGCCTTGCCGAGCGGACGGCAGGCATTGCCGCGATCGGCGCGGTCGGCCTGGTGCTCGGCTCTGTCGGCTGGGGATCGCCAGGCATCGACGCTGCGTCGGCACGCGATCGCAACGGCCTGCAACCGTTCGAGCAGGCCGGTGAAAGCTTTCCCGGCTCGGCGTTCTACTATGTCTCGGCCCAGGACAGCGGCCTGCTCGCGCCCCAGGAAGCGGCCCGCGCCTGGGACCGGCAGGTGGCCGCGATCCGCAGCGATGCCGATAATGGTGCGCCTGCCATGCCGTGGAGAAGCAATGGGGCAGCACGCCCGCTGTTCGCCACCGGCAGCGGCGAAGACCGCTGGCGCGCCCTGCAGTGCCTGACCACCGCGATCTATTACGAGGCCGCATCCGAACCCGATGCCGGCCAGCGCGCCGTGGCGCAAGTCGTGCTCAACCGCGTGGCCCATCCCGCTTTTCCCAAGACGGTGTGCGGCGTGGTGTTCCAGGGGTCCGAGCGTTCGGGCTGCCAGTTCAGCTTTGCCTGCGATGGCGCCATGGCGCGCCGCCCGGTGCAACAGTTCTGGGACCGCGCCCGCCGCGTGGCGGCCGATGCCCTTGCCGGCAACGTCTTTGCCCCGGTGGGCCTTGCCACGCATTACCACACCAGCGCCGTCCATCCCTACTGGGCCGACAGCCTGGCATTCATTGGCACGATCGGCGCGCATCGGTTCTATCGCTGGGCCGGCGCGGCGGGGCAACCGGCCGCGTTCACCGGCACCTATCGCGGTGCCGAGCCGCTCGCCGCGCCCCATCCGCGCAGCTGGGTGCCTGCCGCCGCCGACATTGCCGATCCTCTCACGCTGGAACAGGCGTTCGAACAGGGCCGCCTTTCTGCCCTGGAAAGCGCGCGTGCCACTCCTGCCGCAGCCATCGCCAACCCCGCCGCGCCGGCTGGCTGGCCCACCGCTGCCCGCGCCCCGGCATCGGCCACCGCGCCCGTATCCGGCACGGTGCTGCCCGGCGCGCCCAATGCGCAGTTGCGCCCGGAAGCCAGCGAAGCGTTCGAAAACGCAGGGAAATGGATTGCCCAGCCGCAAGGCTGAGCGCGTTTCCCGATTTTCCCGACAGCGCAGCGCATGACGATGCCATCGATGTGGCAGCGTCAGAAGCGGCAGCATCAATGGCGCGTTTACCCTCTCGTCTCACGCCCTGTTAGCGCAAGGCCCCGTACAAGGACGGCAGAGCCCGACGGGATTTCAGCCCGCGATCGGCTTTCAACAAGGATAGGCCGAACTTTCGGCGTCGCGACGAACAACGGAGACCCCCGCGCCATGCTGCGTTTTGCCCCCCGCTACGGCATGATTTCGCCCTGTCTCCGCCGCCCGGCTGGCCGGCCGCCGCGCGCGGCCAACGATAATCCGGCCTGGTTTGCGCACACGGCCGGCTATCACCAGGGCGGCCGCCATGCGTTTGCGCGCCGCGCGGATGAGCGGGTCGTGCAGGACGATCTGCTCGCCCAGGCGCTGCGGCTGTTTGCCAGCCACGGTCACGCCGCTGCCGGACAGGCAGCGCAGGCCGCCACCCGCGCTGCCGTGGCCGGAGACACCAAGGGTGCCGCCTGGTGGACGCAAGTGTGCCACACGCTGGACCGCCGCAAGGCCAATGCCCTGCGCCAGGAGCTTGCCGAGCTGGCCTGAGCGGGCATCTGCGTCAGATTCCCAGCGGTGATCCCGGTGCGACTCGCCGCATTCGTATGAACGCCCGGTTTACCGCCAATTGCTATTGCGAACTCTTATCAAAGAAACCCGCGAACATGGGTTTTTTTGCCATTGCAATCCCCATCGGGCAGGCTTACGTGCCCCTCCACTTGCCGGCAACCCTTCCCGTCTCGCGGGCGCGGGGGGACCTCCATCCGGGGGATTGAGTCGGCAACGCTTGAACGCTTGTCCCGCGACGTCTCCGGGAAAGGACCGTAAAGCACATGGCACGCAAGAAGATCGCGCTGATCGGCGCGGGTAACATCGGTGGCACTCTCGCGCATCTCGCCGCGCAGAAGGAACTGGGCGACATCGTCCTGTTCGACGTGGTGGAAGGCGTTCCCCAGGGCAAGGCCCTCGATCTCTCGCAGTGCGGCCCGGTCGAAGGCTTTGACGCCAAGATCATCGGCACCAACGATTACAAGGACATCGCTGGCGCGGACGTCATCATCGTGACGGCCGGCGTGGCGCGCAAGCCCGGCATGAGCCGTGACGACCTGCTTGGCATCAACCTCAAGGTGATGAAATCGGTCGGCGAAGGCATCCGCGACAATGCGCCCGACGCCTTCGTGATCTGCATCACCAACCCGCTCGACGCGATGGTCTGGGCGCTGCGCGAATTCTCGGGCCTCCCCGCCAACAAGGTGGTGGGCATGGCCGGCGTGCTCGACTCGGCACGCTTCAGCACGTTCCTCGCCTGGGAATTCGGCGTTTCGGTGCGCGACGTGAACTCGTTCGTGCTCGGCGGCCATGGCGACACCATGGTTCCGGTGGTCGAATACTCGACCGTTGCCGGCATCCCCGTCACCGACCTCATCAAGATGGGCGCCTCCACCCAGGAAAAGATCGATTCGATCGTGGCACGCACCCGTTCGGGTGGCGGCGAGATCGTCGGCCTGCTCAAGACCGGTTCGGCGTTCTATGCCCCGGCCGCATCGGGCATCGCCATGGCCGAAGCCTATCTCAACGACCAGAAGCGCATCCTGCCCTGCGCGGCCCATGTCGATGGCGCCTATGGCGTTGACGGCCTCTATGTCGGCGTGCCGGTGGTGATCGGCGCGGGCGGCGTGGAAAAGGTCATCGAAATCAACCTCGATGATACGGCCAAGGCCAATCTCCAGGTGTCGGTCGACGCGGTCAAGGAACTGCTGGAAGCCTGCAAGGGTATCGACCCCTCGCTCGCCTGAGCGACTTTTCCTGCGGCTGCGCGTTATCGTGCAGCCGCAGCACCTTTTCTCGGGCTGCCTTGCCGCCCGGCAACAACCATAAGACCCTTTGCGAAGGGCGCCGACCAGCCGCCATTAAGGATAGATGGCCCATTTCGCGCGCAGACATGCGCGCAGGGCGGCCGATCCGGCCATGGCGACGGGAAAGCGATGACAGTCACAGGCAGACCGCGCTGGCGTGGCGTGCCCATACCCTTTCCGAAGCCCCTCCCCTCCCCGGGGGCACAGGAGTGAATTGACCATGGCACAGGACGTGCACGAGTACGAAGTTGATCCTTCACAGGAATCGCCGCAACAGGGTCCATCCTGGCAATCCAAGCGTTGGCCCATTACCGACGCACTCTCCGGCGATGACCTGACCCGTGCGCTCGATCCCATGGCGATCAAGGTGGAAGTGGCCAAGGCCGCCAAGAAGGCCGGCGCCGCGCTCGACGAAGCCGCGCTGGAACAGGCCGCCAACGACAGCTTGCGCGTGATGCTGCTGGTCCGCACCTATCGCGTGCGCGGACACCTGGCCGCCAACCTCGATCCGCTGGGCCTGTCCAAGCAGTTCCTGCCCGCCGATCTCAGCCCGGAATACCATGGGTTCACCGCCAAGGACATGGATCGCAAGATCTACCTGGGCGGCACGCTGGGCCTGCAATGGGGCACCGTGCGCGAAGTGGTGGAGATCCTGCGCAAGAACTATTGCGGCAAGATCGGCCTGGAATACATGCACATCTCCGACGTGGAGGAGCGCAAGTTCCTGCAGGACCGCATCGAAGGCGGCGACAAGTCGATCGACTTCACGCCCGAGGGCAAGAAGGCGATCCTTTCGGCCGTGGTGCGCGGGGAGCAATACGAAAAGTTCCTCGGCAAGAAGTATGTCGGTACCAAGCGCTTCGGCCTTGACGGCGGCGAGTCGATGATCCCCGCGCTCGAAGCGGTGATCAAGTACGGCGGCCAGCGCGGGGTGAAGGAAATCATCTACGGCATGGCCCACCGTGGCCGCCTCAACATCCTCGCCAACGTGATGGCCAAGCCCTATCGCGTGATCTTCCACGAATTTTCGGGCGGCAGCGCCAATCCCGAAGACGTGGGCGGCTCGGGCGACGTGAAGTATCACCTGGGCACCAGCACCGACCGCGATTTCGACGGCACCAAGGTGCACATGAGCCTGCTGCCCAACCCGTCGCACCTGGAGACGGTGGACCCCATCGTGCTGGGCAAGACGCTGGCCCAGCAGCAGTTCCGCGATGACGTGGGCCATGGCAAGCACAAGCAGGTCCTGCCGGTCTTGATCCATGGTGACGCGGCCTTCGCCGGCCAGGGCATCGTGTGGGAATGCTTCGGCTTTTCCGGCGTGCAGGGATACAACACCGGCGGTTGCATCCACTTCATCATCAACAACCAGATCGGCTTCACCACCAGCCCGCAGTTCTCGCGCGGCTCGCCCTACCCGTCTGACGTGGCCAAGGGCGTCCAGGCGCCGATCATCCACGTCAACGGCGATGATCCCGAAGCCGTGACGTTCGCGTGCAAGCTGGCCATCGACTATCGCCAGCAGTTCGGCCGCGACATCGTGATCGACATGTGGTGCTATCGCCGCTTCGGCCACAACGAAGGCGACGAGCCTTCGTTCACGCAGCCGCTGATGTACGCCAAGATCAAGCAGCACCCGGCCGTCTCGACGCTCTATGCCGAGCGCCTGGCTGCCGAAGGCGTGATCGACAAGAGCTGGAAGGGCGAAGTGGAAACCCACTTCACCGCCACGCTCGAAAACGAGTTCGAAGCGGCCAAGAGCTACAGGGCCAACCAGGCCGACTGGTTCGGCGGCCGCTGGACTGGCCTCAACAAGCCGGCCGACCCGATGACCGCGCGCCGCAACGTGGCCACCGGCATCGAGCAGAAGCTGTTCGACAGCCTGGGCCGCACGCTGACCGCGATTCCCGAAGGACTGACCGTGCACAAGACGTTGAGCCGCGTGCTCGACGCCAAGCGCGAGATGTTCACGTCGGGCGCCGGGTTCGACTGGGCCACGGCCGAAGCGCTCGCCTATGGCAGCCTCGTCACCGAAGGCTACAACGTGCGCCTGTCGGGCCAGGACTGCGGGCGCGGCACGTTCAGCCAGCGCCACGCGGTGTGGGTGGACCAGACCGACGAGCACAAGTACGTGCCGCTCGCCACGCTGCCCCACGGCCGTTTCGAAGTGCTTGACAGCCCGCTGTCCGAATATGGCGTGCTCGGCTTCGAATACGGCTATGCCAGCGCCGATCCCAAGACGCTGGTGCTGTGGGAAGCCCAGTTCGGCGACTTTGCCAACGGCGCGCAGATCATCATCGACCAGTACGTGGCCGCTGCCGAAGCCAAGTGGCTGCGCGCCAACGGCCTCGTCATGCTGCTGCCGCACGGTTATGAAGGCCAGGGCCCGGAACACTCCTCTGCCCGGCTGGAACGCTATCTCCAGCTTTGCGCCGAAGACAACCTGCAGGTGTGCAACATCACCAGCCCGGCCAATTACTTCCACGTGCTGCGCCGGCAGATGCACCGCTCGTTCCGCAAGCCGCTGATCATCATGACGCCCAAGTCGCTGCTGCGCCACCCACTGGCCAAGTCGACCGCGGCCGATTTCCTCGGCGACGCGCAGTTCAAGCGCATCCTGTCCGATCCTTCGGCACCCGAAGACAAGGATACCCGCCGCGTCGTGCTGTGCTCGGGCAAGGTCGCCTATGACCTGATCGAGGCGCGCGATGCCGCTGGCATCACCGATACCCAGATCATCCGGATCGAGCAGCTCTATCCCTTCCCGGGCGAGCCGCTGGCCCTGCGCCTGTCGCGCATGCCCAACCTGGAAGACGTGGTGTGGTGCCAGGAAGAGCCCCGGAACAACGGTTCCTGGTTCTTCGTCGAACCGCTGGTCGAGGAATCGCTCAAGGCCGCCAAGGGCAAGGTTGCCCGTGCGCGCTATGCCGGCCGTTCCGCCTCGGCCTCGCCCGCCACGGGCCTGGCCAAGCGCCACGTTGCCGAGCAGGCCGCCCTGGTGGCCGATGCGCTGGCATTGTCGGTGCGCGAGGAAATCCGCCGCAAGAAGAAGGCCTGACCGGCCGTTTCGTCCCTTTGAATTCTCCCCAAGGAACACCAAGTCATGTCCATCGAAGTCAAGGTTCCGACGCTCGGTGAAAGCGTCAGCGAAGCGACGGTCGGCCAGTGGCTGAAGAAGCCGGGTGAAGCGGTGGCTCTGGACGAGCCCATCGTCAGCCTCGAAACCGACAAGGTTGCCGTCGAAGTGCCCTCGCCCGTGGCCGGCGTGCTCGGCCAGATCCTGGTTGCCGAAGGCGAGACCGTCACGGTCGGCGCGCTGCTCGGCACCGTGGAAGACAGCGTGGCCGCTGCCGGCAATGCCCAGGTCGCCCCGCGCGAGGAAAAGGCCGTGCCGCCCGCGTCGGACACGATCGCCCCGGCTGCGGCTCCCGCTGCCACCCCGGCCCCTGCCCCGGCAGCTGATGATGCCGCCGCTGCCGCGCTGTCGCCGGCGGTGCGCCGTGCGGTGCTCGAACACGGCATCGATCCTTCCACCGTCAAGGGCACCGGCAAGGACGGCCGCCTGACCAAGGAAGACGTGCTGGCCGCAGCGCAAGCCAAGGCTGCCTCGCCCGCGCCGGTCGCCACCGCTGCTGCCGTTCCGGCCGCGGTTGCCACGCCGGGCCGCAACGAAGAGCGCGTCAAGATGACGCGCCTGCGCCAGACCATCGCCAAGCGCCTCAAGAGCGCGCAGGAAAACGCGGCCCTGCTCACCACGTTCAACGACGTGGACATGTCGGCCGTGATGGCCGCGCGCGAAAAGTACAAGGACGTGTTCGAGAAGAAGCACGGCGTGAAGCTGGGCTTCATGTCGTTCTTCGCCAAGGCTTCGTGCCTGGCGCTCAAGGACATTCCGGCCGTCAATGCCCAGATCCAGGGCGATGAGATCGTCTACCATGACTATGTCGATATCTCGGTGGCCGTCTCGGCCCCGAACGGCCTGGTCGTTCCGGTGGTGCGCGATGCCGACAAGCTCTCGTTTGCCGGCATCGAGAAGGCAATCGGCGATTTCGGCAAGAAGGCGCGCGAGGGCTCGCTGACGATGGAAGACATGAAGGGCGGCACCTTCACCATTTCCAACGGCGGCGTGTTCGGCGGCCTGATGTCCACCCCGATCATCAACCCGCCGCAGTCGGCCGTGCTCGGCCTGCACCGCATCGAGGACCGCCCGGTCGTGCGCAACGGCGAGATCGTGATCCGCCCGATGATGTACATCGCGCTGTCCTACGATCACCGCATCATCGATGGCCGCGAGGCAGTGACCGCGCTCAAGACCATCAAGGAAGCGATCGAGGATCCCACCCGTCTGCTGATCGACCTTTGATCGGCAAAGCGTGCCGCGCCCGGTGACGAACGCCGGGCGCGCAGGCGTGCATCGCAGCGAACTTGTATGATAAGTCGCGCCAGTCCCATCGCAGTTTCCAGGGGCGCGCGAACAGGAGGCCGCAATGGCTGATTATGATTATGATGTCCTGGTGATCGGCGCCGGCCCTGGCGGCTATGTCGCGGCGATCCGCGCGGCCCAGCTGGGTCTCAAGACCGCCTGCGCCGAAGGGCGCGAGACGCTGGGCGGCACCTGCCTCAATGTGGGCTGCATCCCGTCCAAGGCACTGCTTCACGGTTCTGAAAAGTTCGAGGAAGCGGTGAACGGCACGTTTGCCAGCTATGGCATCAAGACCGGCCCGGTGGAACTGGACCTCTCCGCGATGCAGCAGCAGAAGCTGGACTCGGTCAAGGGCCTAACCGGCGGCGTGGAATTCCTCTTCAAGAAGAACAAGGTCACCTGGCTCAAGGGCTATGCCACGTTCGAGGACGCGCACAGCGTGACCGTGGCGGGCCAGAAGGTTTCGGCCAAGCACATCGTCATTGCCACCGGCTCTTCGGTCACCCCGCTGCCGGGCGTGACCGTGGACAACGATGCGGGCGTGGTGGTCGATTCGACCGGCGCCCTGGCGCTGACCCGCGTGCCCGATCACCTGGTGGTGATCGGCGGCGGCGTGATCGGCCTGGAACTGGGCTCGGTCTGGCGCCGCCTGGGCGCCAAGGTCACCGTGGTGGAATATCTTGACCAGTTGCTGCCGGGCATGGACGGCGACGTGCGCAAGGAAGCCGCCAAGATCTTCAAGAAGCAGGGCATGGAGCTCAAGCTTTCGACCAAGGTTACCGGCGTGGCGGTCGACGGCGCAAAGGCGACGCTCACGGTCGAGCCTTCGGCCGGCGGCGCTGCCGAAACGATCGAGGCCGATTGCGTGCTCGTGGCCATCGGCCGCAAGCCCAACACCGATGGCCTCGGCCTCGACAAGATCGGCCTGGAACCGAACAAGCGTGGCCAGATCGAAACCGACCACGATTTCCGCACCAAGGTGGACAGCGTCTGGGCTATCGGCGACGTGATTCCGGGCCCGATGCTGGCGCACAAGGCCGAGGACGAAGGCATTGCCGTGGCCGAGAACATCGCAGGGCTCACCGGCATCGTGAACCACGACGTGATCCCCGGCGTGGTCTACACTTTCCCCGAATTTGCCGGCGTGGGACTGACGCAGGAAGCCGCGCTGGAAAAGGCCGGCGGCGACCAGTCCAAGGTCAAGGTCAGCAAGTTCCCCATGCTGGCCAATAGCCGCGCGAAGACCAACCACGAGCCCGACGGCTTTGTGAAGGTGATTGCCGATGCGCAGACCGACCGCGTGCTCGGCGTCTGGGCAATTGCCTCGGTGGCCGGCACGATGATCGCCGAAGCCGCGCTGGCGATGGAATTCGGCGCGACATCGGAAGACATCGCCTATACCTGCCATGCGCACCCGACCCATTCGGAAGCGCTCAAGGAAGCGGCGATGGGCATCCGCGAAAAGCCGATCCACATCTGATCGGGCATTTGCCTGTCGTTCCAAAAGCCCTCTCCTCGCATCGAGGAGGGGGCTTTTTCATGGGCAACCCGTCAGAACCCGATCTTCATGCGAACCATGGCCGCCGGCCCGCTTGCACCACCGGCCAAGCCGCGTTGCTCGGCTTGGGCCTGGGCACTCACGCCGGGCGCCAGTTGCACTTGCGCGATGGGCAGCGCCTGGTTGGCGAAAGGCCCCGTCAACGGATGTACGCGGAATTTTTCGCGGTTCACGGCGCAGACCACAATGGCGCCATCCGCCGCCGGCTTGCCGCATTCCGCCTTTGTAGGCTTGACCCGGGCAAGGTCGAACGGCGCCGCCATGGCCGCCGGCTGAGCGGGCTGAAAGATCGCGACAGGCGGAACGTCATCACTCGGCATGGCGGCGGCACTCCATCCACAACATGCTGAAATTGAACGTCGATTGTGGCGCGATAATGGCACCGGGAACTTTGTCCGGCTCTGGCGCGTAGTGCTGCCCAAACGGGGCAGACACATGAAACAATCGCTTTTGATCGGCAGCGCCGTGGCGCTGGCGACAACGATCCCGCTTGTCGCATGCCATCGCGGCACGACCATGCAGGCGCCGCCGCGCGCTACCGATACGATCAGCGTGCCCCCGCAATCCTCCACCATCGCCGTACCGATCGTGGCGCAGCTCGACGAACTGAGCGCAGCGCTGGAACGCGAGGTGCCCCGCCAGCTGTGGTCGATCGACCAGCCGGGCAAGGACTGCCTGGCATCCAAGCGAGTCGAGGTGCTGGGCGTCAAGCTCAAGACGCCGCGCGTGGAGTGCCGCATTGTCGGCGATGTGGTGCGCGGGCCGATCGGCCTGGCCGGGCAAGGCGAGGATCTGGTCGTCACCCTGCCGCTTCATGCCACGGTGCGCGTGCGCGACATCGCCGGCGTTCTCAAGCAGGAAACCGCCACCGGCGATGCCGTGGTGCGCGCGCATGTGCGCCTTTCGCTCACCCCTGACTGGAAACCGCGCGCCAGGCTCGACATCCAGTACGATTGGACCAACGAGCCCGGCATCGATTTCCTGGGCCAGCGCATCACCTTCACCAGCAGGGCCGATGCCAAGCTAAAAGGCGTGATCGACAAGCTGGAGCGAACCTTGCCCAGCGAACTGGACAAGCTCCATCTCGACCGCGAGATTGGCAAGGCCTGGGCCAGCGCGTTTACCTCGCTCGAACTCAACCACGCCAATCCGCCGGTGTGGATGCGCATTGTTCCGCAAGACTTGCGCTATGGGGGCTATGCCGTGGAAGGGCGGCGGCTGGTGCTGCGCCTGGGCATGCGGGCGCAAACCGAAACCTTCGTTGGTGATCGCCCGGCCGATCCGCCAGTGAGCCCGCTGCCCCGGTTGAAGCGGCTGGACAACGTGCCCGGACGGATGCTGTTCGTCATTCCGGTGATTGCCGATTACCGCCAGTTGGAGCCGGTGATTGCCAAGGCCCTGGCCAAGCGTTCGGCGCGCCCCTTCGATGTGCCGGGCGTGGGCCCGGTCACCGCCCGCTTCGGCAAAGTGACCTGCTATGGCACCAATGGCGGTAAAGTAGCCGTGGGCGTTCAATTTTCCGCCAACGAGGCCCACGGCACGGTCTGGCTGACGGGAACCCCGGTCAACGCGCCCAATTCGCGCGAAGTGCACTTTGCCGATCTGGCCGTTTCGGGGGTGACGGACAGCACCGGCACCGATGTACTGCTGGCACTCGCCAATGCGCCTGGCCTGTCGCAGACCATTGCCGGCGCTCTCGCCCAGAATTTCGAAAACGACTATGCCAAGCTGATGGGCAAGATCGATCGCGCACTGACCGAAAAGCGCACCGGCGATTTCGTGATCCGCGCCCGGATCGACGATGTGCGTACCGGGCAGCTCAAGGCCGCTGGCCAGGGCCTCTATCTTCCGGTGGAAGGCACCGGCACCGCCACGGTGAGCCTCGACATGCCCTAGACGGCGGGGCATGGAAGCGCGATGCCGCTTCCCGCCCTGCCCACAGCACTTCCCCAGGCCGTTGCGCCGGCCCTGCCCGCCGTCATCGGGATTGCCGATCTGGCCGGCATTGCCGTGTTCGCGCTGTCGGGCGCGCTGGTGGCCGCGCGGATGCGGCAAACATTGGTGACGATGTGCTTTTTCGCGGTGATCACCGGCGTGGGCGGCGGTTCGGTGCGCGATCTGCTGATCGGCGCGCCGGTGTTCTGGGTGCACGATCGCTGGGTGGCGCTGGTGTGCCTGGGCGTGGCGGTGGTGTGCTGGATCACGCCGCATCGCTGGTGGCGCGGGGCTGCGCTCGAATGGGCCGATGCCGTGGGCCTTGGCGCCTATGCCGTGCTCGGCACCACCAAGGCACTGGCCTATGGCATCCCGCCCGTGCCCGCGTTCCTGATGGGGGTCATTACCGGCTGCGTCGGCGGGGTGATCCGCGATTGCGTGGCCGGACGCCCCTCGATCATCATGCGGCCCGAACTTTACGTGACGGCCGCCGCACTCGCCGCCGCCCTGTGCAGCGCGGGCCTCGCGCTGCATTTGCCCAAGGGCTGGGTATGGGCAGTTTCCGCGCTCGCCGGCTTCGCCCTGCGTGCCGCCGCGATCCGGTGGAAGCTGGCGATCCCGGCCTATGGTGGAGCGGTTTGACGCCAAGCACGGCGCAGGGGTTCCACCATCCCGTTCGATTGTGCGTTGCAGCGCAGCATGAATTGGGGCACCTTCCCGTCTCATGATCAAGGCGGGACTCCATCACCTCACGCGTTACACTTATGCCAAGCCGGTCCGCCTCGGGCCGCAGGTAATCCGATTGCGGCCCGCTGCGCACAGCCGCACCGCCGTGCCGAATTATTCGCTGAAAATCAGCCCGGCCAATCACTTCATCAACTGGCAGCAAGACCCCTACGGCAACTGGCTGGCACGGATCGTTTTTCCCGATCCGATCGACCATTTCGAGATCGCGGTCGACCTGCTGGCCGACCTGGCCGTCATCAATCCCTTCGATTTCTTCGTCGAAGACTATGCCGAAACCTATCCCTTTGCCTATGCACAGGAATTGACCGCCGATCTGGCCGCCTACCGCGAAACGGAAGCGCAAGGACCGCTGTTCGAGGAATTGCTGGCGCCATTTGTCGGGCACGAGGGCCGCACGATCGATTTCCTGGTGGCGATCAACCAGGCAGTCAATGCGCGGGTAGGCTATGTCATCCGCATGGAACCGGGGGTGCAAAACCCCGAGGAAACGCTGGAAGTGGGCACGGGTTCGTGCCGCGATTCGGCCTGGCTCCTGGTGCAACTGCTGCGCCGCCTGGGTTTTGCCGCCCGCTTCGTGTCGGGTTATTCGATCCAGCTGACACCCGATGTCGCCGCCGTGGATGGCCCCGCCGGCGTGGCGCAGGACGTGTGCGACCTGCACGCCTGGACCGAAGTCTATCTGCCCGGCGCCGGCTGGATCGGGCTCGACGCCACTTGGGGGCTGTTTGCCGGCGAAGGGCACATTCCGCTGTGCGCCACCCCGCATTATCGCACGGCCGCACCGATCGAGGGTATCGTGCTGGAGCCGGTACATTCCGACTTCCACTTCGAAATGCAGGTTTCGCGCCTGGCCGAGGCGGTGCGGATCACCAAGCCGTTCACCGAGACGCGGTGGGACGCGCTCGATGCGCTGGGCCGGCAGGTCGATGCCGATCTGGAAAAGCAGGATGTGCGCCTGACGATCGGCGGCGAACCCACGTTCGTGGCCGATGGCGATTTCGAAGCGCCAGAATGGAACAGCAGCGCCGTGGGGCCGGCCAAGGCCTGGTATGCCGACCGCCTGATCCGCAAGCTGCGCGGGCACTTTGCGCCCGGTTCGCTGCTGCACCATGGCCAGGGCAAGTGGTATCCGGGGGAAAGCCTGCCGCGCTGGGGCTATTCGATCTATTGGCGCAAGGACGGCGTGCCGATCTGGCGCGACGAGAGCCTGATTGCCGGCGACCGCCCCCCCATTGATGATGCCGAAGATGCCGCTGCCGATGTGGTCGACGCCAACGATGCCGCGCTGTTCCTGCGCGAAACCGCGGCCGTGCTGGGCGTGGCGCCCGACAATGTGGCGCCGGTCTACGAAGACGCGCTGGAATGGATCGTGCGCGAGGCGGAGCTGCCGGAAAACACCACGCCCACCGATCCCAAGCTCGACGATCCCGAAGTGCGCCAGCGTTTCGTCCGCACGTTCCAGCGCGGGCTGACCAAGCCGGTTGGCCATGTCCTGCCGATCCAGCGGCGTCAGCCGTGGCAGGCGCGGCGCGCCCACGGCGCCGGCACCTGGTATTCGGAAAAATGGAAACTGCGGCGCGGCGCGCTGTTTGCCGCGCCCGGCGACAGCGCACTGGGCTATCGCCTGCCGCTCAGCGCGTTGCCGCATGTACCGCCTTCGGCCTACCCCTATATCCATCCGCGCGACACCGCCGAACCGCGCGAGCCGCTGGCCGATTTCCGCGCCCAGGCGATCGAACGCGCGGTGCAGACTCGCGATGCAGTAGCCCCGGATGCTGCCGGCATGTCGCACGAGGACCGCAGTCGCGAAGCGCGCGCGCAGGGCCACGAGCGGCACATTGCGGACAGCGGCGCGGGTCGGCAAACCCGCGTGGAGCAGACCATTGCCATCGAAGGCGCGGTCCGCACGGCGATCACGGTGGAGCCACGCGGCGATCACTTGTGCGTGTTCATCCCGCCGGTCGAAACGCTCGAAGACTATCTCGACCTGATCGCCAGCGTGGAAGCCGTGGCCGAGGAAACGCGCCTGCCCGTGCGTATCGAAGGCTATCCCCCACCGCCCGATCCGCGCCTCATGGTGCTGAAAGTCACGCCCGATCCCGGCGTGATCGAAGTGAACATCCAGCCTGCCGCATCCTGGGCCGAATCGGTGGAGATCACCGAAACGCTTTACCAGTGCGCGCGCGAGGTGGGCCTGACGGCCGACAAGTTCATGGTCGATGGCCGCGCCATCGGCACGGGCGGGGGCAACCACATCGTGCTGGGCGGGCCGACATTGCTGGACAGCCCGTTCATCCGCCGGCCGGACCTACTCAAGTCGTTCGTGATCTATTGGCAGCGGCACCCGGCGCTGTCCTATCTGTTTTCCGGCATGTTCATCGGCCCCACCTGCCAGGCCCCGCGCATCGACGAAGCGCGGCACGACGGGCTTTACGAACTCGAGATCGCGCTGGCCCAGGTGCCCGGCCCCGACCAGCCGCAACCGCTGGCCTGGGTTGTCGATCGCCTGTTCCGCAACCTGCTGGTGGATGTAACGGGCAATACCCACCGCACCGAAATCTGCATCGACAAGCTGTTTTCGCCCGATGGCCCCACCGGCCGGCTGGGCCTGGTCGAGTTTCGCGGCTTCGAGATGCCGCCAGACGCGCGCATGTCCCTGGCTCAGCAATTGCTGCTGCGCGCGCTGTGTGCCTGGTTCTGGCGCCAGCCGGTCGATGGCCCGCTGGTGCGCTGGGGCACGCAGTTGCACGACAGGTTCATGCTGCCGCATTTCGTCTGGGCGGATTTCCTCGACGTGCTGGCAGACTTGCGCGGCGCGGGATATCATTTCGATCCCGTGTGGTTCGAGGCACAGCGCCAGTTCCGCTTTCCCATACACGGCGCCGTGGAAGGCGGCGGCGTGCAACTGGAAGTGAGCCACGCGCTCGAACCATGGAACGTGCTGGGCGAGACCGGCGCGATTGGTGGCACCGTGCGCTATGTCGATAGTTCGACCGAGCGGCTGCAGGTGCGTGCCAGCGGCCTGGTGCCGGGGCGCCATGTGATCACCTGCAACGGGCGCAGGGTGCCCTTGAACCATACCGGCGTTCCTGGTGAAGCGGTCGGCGGCGTGCGTTACAAGGCATGGCTGCCGGCAAACTGCATGCATCCGATGCTGCCGCCCCACGCCCCGCTCACGTTCGACATCTTCGATACCTGGAACCAGCGATCGCTGGGCGGCTGCGTCTATCATGTGGCGCATCCAGGGGGCCGCAGTTACGATTCCGTACCGGTCAATGGCTATGAAGCCGAAGCGCGGCGCAAGGCGCGGTTCCAGGACCATGGCCATTCGCCTGGCCACCTGCCCGTCCCGCCCACGGAAATGGCAGGGGAGTTCCCGATGACGCTCGATCTGCGCCGCCCGGCCTGGCTGGCCTGACCACGTGCCCACCAAGCCCGCCTTGCGCCCGGCATCGGGCCTGGCCGCCTATCCCGTGGATGTGAGCGCGGGCGATCTCTATCGCCACGCTGCGCCCGATGTGGCCCAGGCCTGGCAGCAGGCCGCGCAAAGCCTTTCGGCCTTGCGCCGGGAAGCCGGCGTTGCCGTGCAGGAGCTGGTCGGGCGCCAGATCCTCGACATGGGCATGTCGTTTCGCCTGACAGGCGAGGACGAAGAACGCGACTGGCCGCTCTCGCCCATGCCGCTGATCGTGGGCGCCCAGGAATGGGCCACGGTGGAACGCGGCCTGGTGCAGCGGGCGCGCCTGCTCGAAGCCGTGGTCGAGGATATCTATGGCGAAGGGCGCCTGGTGGCCGATGGCCACCTTCCCGCAGCGCTCATGGCCGGCAGCCCGTTTTTCGCGCGCTCGATGGTTGGCGTGAGCCCGCGCACCGGCCCGCACATCCATGTCTACGCCGTCGATCTGGCACGCGGTCCGCGCGGGCAATGGCGCGTGCTGGGCGACCGACTGCGCCTTGCCAATGGCATAGGCTATGCCTTGGAAAACCGCCTTGCCCTGTCGCGCGTGACCGGCAGCCTTCTGACCGACATGCGCGCGCGCCGCGTGGCACAGTTCTTTTCCGATCTGCGCGGCGGCATTGCGCACAACTGCCAGCGCGAAAACCCGCGCATCGCGCTGTTGACGCCAGGGCGATTCAACCAGTCCTATCCCGAACAGGCGCACCTGGCGCGCTACCTGGGCTTTCCCTTGGTCGAGGGGCGTGACCTCACAGTCAGCGACGATCGCCTCTATGTGCGCACCATCGCCGGGCCCAAGCGGGTGGATGCGCTGTGGCGATGGATCGATACCAACGCGCTCGATCCCTTGCGCTTTGACGCAAGATCGGAAATCGGGGTGCCCGATTTGTTCGAGGCGCTGGCCCATGGCGGTGTGGCGCTGGCCAACTGGCCCGGCGCCGAAGTGCTGGAAGCACCGGCCTTTGCCGCGTTCATGCCGCGCCTGTTCTCCGTCTTGCTGGATGAGGACCCGATCCTGCCCAATGTGGCAACCTGGTGGTGCGGCCAGCCCCGCGAGGCGCAGGACGTAGCGGCGCGGCTCGACCAGTTGATGATCACGCCCGCGTTCGGCCGGGCCGTGGTCGGCCTGCCGCACGGCCGCCCGGTGGCGGGCGCCAGCCTGGCCCCGGCTCAGCGCGAAACGCTGCTGGCGGCCATGGCGCGCCGCCCGGTCGATTATTGCGGACAGGAAATCGTGACGCTGTCCACCACTCCCGCCCTGATCGACGATGCGTTCGTGCCCCGCGCCTTTACCGTGCGCGCTTTCGTCGCGCGCAATGCGGCGGGGGAATGGACAGTGATGCCCGGCGGCTTTGCCCGCCTGTCCTCCTCGGGCGCGATGGTCACCACGATGATGGGCGAGGGAGATATTTCCGCTGACGTCTGCGTGGTCGATGGCGCGGCGGATGCAGCGGCACTGGCCGGCGCGCCTTCCACACTGGGTGCGTCTCCGGCCGTGCGGCGCGGCGGTGGCATCCTTGCCAGCCAGGCGGCAGACAACCTGTTCTGGTTCGGCCGTTATATGGAGCGCGCCGAAACGACGGTGCGCGTCGTTCGCGCCGTACTGGGCAGTTCGATCGAGGTGGATGCGGCCGCCGGCCACAATCCCGACGTGATTGCCAGGCTGATCGACCTGATGGTGGGTTGGGGTGCGCTTTCGCGCGAAGACGCCGGGCTCAGCGTGCCCGAAGCCTGCCGCACGGCGCTGGCCGACACGGCCATGAATGGATCGGTGGGCGCGCTGTTTGCCGCGATCCGCGCCACGGCCTTGACGCTCCGCGATCGCTTCACCACCGATTTCTGGCGCATCGCCAGCCGGCCGTTGCCGCCCATGGATGTCCATCGCTCCGGTGCCCTGGTCCATGCCGCGCGCGAACTGGTAGAGCGGCTTTCCGCGCTATCGGGCCTGCTGGCGGAAAACTTCACGCTGGGCCCATCGCGCCATTTCCTCGACATGGGGCGCCGGCTGGAGCGTGCGGTGGCGCTGTGCCAGACACTGCGCGCGCTGTCTGCACAGATCGAAACGCCAGAGGCACTGGGCGTCCTGCTGGACCTGTCGGACAGCCAGATCACCTACCGGGCGCGCTATCTCGCCACGCCCAGCACGGCCCCAGTGCTCGATCTGCTGCTGCTCGACCCGGCCAATCCGCGCTCGCTGGCATACCAGGCCCAGGCGCTGGTCGGCCATATCGAAGCGCTGCCTTCGCTGGGCACGGACAACTTGCCCGAAGCACCGCTGCTGGAAGCGCGCGCCATCCTGGCGCCGCTGTCGAGCCTGCCGGTATCGGCGTGGAACCTGGCGCGGCTGGCCGATGTGGAACGACGCCTGCTGGCATTGTCCGACACCATTTCCACCCGCTATTTCCTGCAATTCGAAAAGGCCGAGCCCGTGGCCAAGAACAGCCTGCTCGCGTGATCTACCGCATCCGCCACCAGACCTGCGTGACCTATGCCGCGCCTGTGCGCCTGGCACGGTTCAACCTCCGCCTGCGCCCGGCGCCCTGGCCCACGCAGACGGTCAGCGATTTTCGCCTGACGGTCGATCCCGTGCCCTGGACGATGGAAGAGGAAGCCGGCCCGTTCCTGGTCAACCGCAGCCGCCTGTTCATTCGCGAGCCGATCGATGCACTGACCGTGGAAAGTTCGTTTCGGGTGACAGTGGCGCCACCGACGGTCGATCCTGCGCCGACCAACACGCCCACCATTGCCGAGATCGGCGCCCGCGCCGCCGCGCACCGCGACCTTTCCGCGCTGGGGCCGGCGAGCTACATCTATCCTTCGGCGATGACGCCGCTCACACCCGATATCATCGCATGGGCCGGCAAGATCCTGGCCGACAAGCGCAGCGTGATGGAAGCGGGCCTTGCCCTGATGCACGCGATCCACGATGAATTCACCTACGATGGCAATGCCACCACCGCCGAAACGACCCCGGCCGAGGCATTCCGGGCGCGGCACGGCGTGTGCCAGGATTTTGCCCATGTCATGATCGTAGCCGCACGCGGCCATGGCCTGCCTGCGGCCTATGTCAGCGGTTACCTGCGCACATTGCCGCCGCCGGGCAAGCCACGGCTGGTGGGCGCCGACGCCACCCATGCCTGGGCCGCACTGTGGTGTGGCGACACGCTGGGCTGGATCGGTTTTGACCCGACGAACGCTGTTCTGGCCGCCACGGACCACGTGTTTACCGCCATGGGCCGCGACTATGCCGATGTGGCGCCGATGGACGGCGTGTTCCACGGCGGCGGCGGGCAAACACTGCGCGTCTCGGTGGATGTGGCACCTGCGGGCGAAGCGGTGGGCTGACAGCGTCGCGATCGTCCCCTGCTGGTACAAGCAGGTTGGGGTCCTGCGACCCGCCGGCTCAATCGAAATGCACGCGATTGGCCAGGATCACGGCCTGGGTGCGGCTGAACACGCCCAGCTTTTGCAGGATGGCCGAGACATGGGCCTTGACCGTGGTGAGCGAGACATCGAGATCATGGGCGATCTGCTTGTTGAGGCGGCCATGGACCAGGTGATGCAGCACGACCTTTTGCTGCGGGGTCAAGCTGTCGATCCGCGTGCGGATCTGCGCTTCCTCGCGCGATGTGGGCGTTTCTTCCAGGCCCGTATCGGGAATGTAGATTTCGCCCGCCATCACCATGTGCAGCGCAGCGATGATGCCATCGCGCTTCATCGACTTGGGCAGGAAACCGGCCGCGCCGGCTGACAATGCCTCCTGCACCAGGGCACGGTCGAAGCTGCCCGAAACCATCAGGACCGGAACCATGGGAAAGGCTTCGCGCAACTGCGTAAGGCCCGACAGGCGCGTGGCATCGGGCATGTTGAGATCGAGCAGGACGAGATCGCAATCGCCGTGTTGGGCCAGCACCGCGCAGGCTTCCTCCACGCCGGCCGCCTCGAGAATGTCGCACGTGTCGAACGTGACGGCGAGGAGGCTGCGCAGGCCATCGCGGACCAGCGGATGATCGTCGACAACGAGGATGCGTTCGGGCGCTGCGTTGGCCATCGCGGCACTATCGGCAGCGCCGGGAGAAAAGCAAGGGCTGCGCAGCGGCAGCGGTGGTCGGGACCTACCGCCTTCCCCGGCAGGTCCCGCAGCCAGACGAAGGGCAGGAGCCAGCCCTCCATCAATGGCCCCCCGCATGAACGGGTGGGGGCGGGAAGCCCCCCAGCTTCCGCCCCGGCCCATCATGACTTGGGCAGCTTGAATACCCAGAGCGCGCCGCCCTGGCTGATTTCCTTGAATGTCTTGGCGACTTCACCGCCCCACAGCGGCACCGCGCCGCCCCAGCCGGACATCACGGCGACATACTGCTCGCCGTCCTGCTCCCAGGTGACGGGCGAGCCGACCACGCCCGAACCGGTGTTGAACTTCCACAACTCCTGGCCCGTCTTGGCATCGAAGGCCTTGAGGTAGCCTTCGGGCGTGCCGGTGAAGACAAGCCCGCCAGCGGTGCTCATCACCCCGCCCCACAGCGGCGCCTTGTTCTTGTATTCCCACACGATCTTGCCGGTCTTGGGGTCCATCGCGCGCAGCGCCCCGATGTGATCGTCGACGATCGGCTTGATGGTGAAGCTGGCGCCCAGATAGGCCGCGCCTTTCTTGTAGGCGATCGGCGTGTTCCAGATGTCCATGCCCCAGTCGTTGGACGGGATGTAGAACA
>Ga0070667_100000159_pt1 | contig 84223 bp, 79 predicted proteins | sample KBSS33metaG_FD_64659 | JGI IMG/M metagenome (GOLD analysis project Ga0070667, IMG submission 64659) | Switchgrass rhizosphere microbial communities from Kellogg Biological Station, Michigan, USA - KBS S3-3 metaG | ecosystem: Host-associated > Plants > Roots > Rhizosphere > Soil ...
CACCAAACCAAGGGCATCACCAAACCAAGGGCATCACCGAAGCAAGGGCATCACCAAACCAAGGGCATCACCAAACCAAGGGCATCACCAAACCAAGGGATGGAGTGCTCCAGGATGTTCGCAACGCTAGAGCCCATCCGCCACCGCACCGGCGAGGCAGGTCTGTCGACGGGACCTTGCCTCTGATGCCGAGACGTGCGGGCGTGGCACCTTCGGCGACGTGGGGTTCGCCGAGGGTGTCACGTGGCGCGTCAGCAAGCGCGGGTAGCGCCCGTCATTGATCGACGAGATGCCGCTGAACCATGAACGTCGTACACCCCGAGGCGTTGACCACTTGACCCGACATCGTCTTGAGGTCACTCGAAACCAGTCCCTGTAGGTCGACGGTTCGGTAGCCCGGCGGTTGATTGAGCCACTGAGTTGCCTTGAGAGACACCGCTTTGCTCGCGGGATCGAAGGTGCCGGACATCGAATAACTCCCCGACTCGACTCCTGGGTTCGTCGGGTGGGCAGAGAAGTTGAAGACGGCTCCGATCGCGGTCGGGCTGGTCTGAGTGACGACCAAGTCCAAACTGGTCAGTCCCTGCAGACACGTATAGGTTCCAGTCCAGTCACCGCTGAGATCGATGGTCGCGGGTTGCGTGGTGGTCGTGGCGCCCGCGGTCCCGTCGGTAGCCGCGATCGCCGTGCCATGGATGGGTGGGCGCGACGCGTAATGTGCAACGACGACGATGGCGCCGACCGCTAGCGCGATTACCGCGATCACCGAGGCGATCACGGCCGTCCGTTGGCGCTGCTGCGGCGGCTCATTCAACATGGGTCCACCTTATGACCTAGGTCTTCAACGACCTGACGGCCTCGATGCGGGCGGCCAACTGCTCGGAGTTCGCCGCCGCGACCACCGGCCCACCGCAGATGCGGCGAAGCTCGTTGTGAATCCAGCCGTGCGGCTTGCCCGTTCGATGGTGGGCAAGGGTCACCAGCGCGTTGAGCTCCTTGCGTAGGTCGCGCAATTGGCCGTGCGTGGTGGTGATCACCGGCAGTGTCCCACCGGCCGCTTTCTGCACATTGTCGCCGTTCGCGCGGCTGCGGCGGTCCAACTGATCTTCTTGCCTGCGGCGCAACAGATCTCGCATCTGTTCAGCGTCGAGCAGACCGGGGATGCCCAGGTAGTCGGCCTCCTCGTCGCTGCCCGCGGGCGTCGCGGTCCCGAACGAGGAGCCGTCGAAGATCACCTGGTCCAGCTCGGCGTCTGCGCCAAGCATCTCGAAGCCGTTGTCCAGCTCACTCGGCTCGGACTTGGTCTTCTCCTCTACCTCGTCCCAGTCGTCGGTGGATTCGCGGTGCGGCTTGCCGAGGACGTGGTTGCGCTGCGCCTCCATCTCGCTGGCCAAGAGCAGCAGCGACGGTACCGATGGCAGGAAGATGCTGGCCGTCTCACCTGGGGTGCGGGAGCGGACGAATCGGCCTATCGCCTGTGCGAAGAACAACGGCGTCGACGCGCTGGTGGCGTAGACGCCGACGGCCAAGCGCGGCACGTCCACTCCTTCGGACACCATGCGCACGGCCACCAGCCATCTGCTGGTTCCCGCGGAGAACGCGCTGATCCGGTCGGAGGCGCCCTTGTCGTCGGACAGCACGACGGTCGGCGCCTCGCCCGTGAGATTGGTCAAGAGCTTGGCGTAGGCCCTCGCCGCCGTCTGATCCGAAGCGATGATCATGCCGCCTGCGTCCGGCATGTGCTGGCGCTTCTGGGTCAGGCGGGTGTCGGCCGCGGCGATCACCGCGGGCATCCATTCGCCAGCCGGGTTGAGGGCCGTGCGCCAGGCTCTTGCGGTCTGCTCGGCCGTCAGCGGCTCGCCAAGGCGTGCCGCGTGTTCCTCGCCCGCGCTGTCGCGCCAGCGCGATTCGCCGGAGTAGGCCAGGAAGACGACGGGCCGCACGACGCCGTCGGCGAGGGCGTCGGAGTAGCCGTAGGTGTGATCGGCCTTCGAGTGTTTGAAGCCCGCGCGATCCGCTTCGTAGGTGACGAACGGGATCGGGCTGTCATCGCTGCGGAATGGCGTGCCGGTCAGTGAGAGCCGACGTGTCGCGTCGCCGAACGCCTCGCGGATGGCATCGCCCCAACTCTTCGCGTCGCCGCCGTGATGGATCTCGTCGAACACGACGAGCGTCTTGCGGTTCTCGGTCCGCACGCGGTGGCGACCCGGGTGGCTGGCGACCTGGGCGTAGGTGACGACCACACCGTGGTATTCATCGGAGTTCTGCGCCGACGAGTTGCTGAACTTGGGGTCCAACGCGAGGCCGACCTTTGCCGCGGCACCCGCCCACTGCGTCTTGAGGTGCTCGGTGGGGACGACGATGGTGATCCGTTCGACGGTCCCGTCGGCCAGCAGTTCGGCGGCGATCCGCAGCGCAAAGGTCGTCTTGCCCGATCCCGGTGTGGCGACGGCCAGAAAATCGCGTGGCCGCGCACCGAGGTATCGCACCATGGCGCGACGTTGCCAGCCCCGCAAAGCCTGGGTGCTGGGCGCTGCGTTAGCCCGCACCCGAAGACTCCTATCTGGTCGAAGGGCAGTCTAGGGCACGCTCCCACTCGGGGCTAATAATGCGAGGGGACACGGCTTTTCGTGTCGAAATCACGGCGTGTCGGCGGTCGGCGGCGTCCCCGGGCGTGGCGCGGCCGCACCAGGCACTCAGTCGTTTGCCGCCTAGTTATCAAGGTGCAGCCAGGCTGGAGATCTATGTTGCGCTCATGCACACCCGGCGGACCTTCCTGACGGCTCTGGCCGGCACCGCCGCGTTGGCAGGCGCAGCCGCGCTGAGGCCCGCTCCGGCGCCCGCCGCATCCGGGGTCGACGCGAACTCTGTCGCCGCACTGAACGCGGGCCGGGCGCCGACGCAGTGGGGGATGGCACTACCGGGGATCGCCACGCGGTTTGCCCCGGCTGGCCGCCAACTCGCGCTGACGTTCGACGCGTGTGATCACGCGAGCGACGAGCGATTGCTGGACACGTTGCAGCAGTACGACGTTCCCGCCGTTCTGTTCGTCTGCTCGAAGTGGATCGACGCCAACCCTGGGCGTATTGAGCAGTTGGCAGCGAACCCGTTGTTCGACATCGGCAATCACGGCACCCGCCACGTGCCGCTGTCGGTGACGGGTCGGTCCGCGTACGGCATCGCGGGAACGAAGTCGGCCGACGAGGCGGTCGCCGAGGTGTGGACCAATCAGAACCGCATCGCCGCACTCACCGGTAGGACACCCTCCTGGTTTCGCACGGGCACCGCACACTACGACGACGTCGCCGTGCAGATCGTGCACGAGTTGGGCCTGACTCCCGTCGGGTTCTCCGTCAACGCGGACAACGGGGCCACCGCACCGGCCGGCAAGGTCGGTGCTGCGATCACCGCGGCGTCGCCAGGTTCGATCGTGCTGGCCCACATGAACCATCCGAGATCTGGTACCGCTGCAGGGGTGGCCGCCGCGATTCCCGCGATGCTCGGAGCCGGGTGGGAGTTCGTCCGGCTGGCCGGCCAGTCCGTGCAGTGATGGCTCTAGCGACTTAGTCGTCCTGGCTGCGCGCAGAATGGTCGGATGGCCGCCGAGCGCGCTGACGCCCACGACCCGTTCGTCCGGGTCGTCGGTTCGCGGGTGCACAACTTGCGCGGCGTCGACGTAGCGGCCCCGCGCGACGCGTTGGTCGCGTTCACGGGCATCTCGGGATCGGGCAAGTCGTCGCTGGCGTTCGGCACCGTGTACGCAGAGGCGCAGCGCCGCTACTTCGAGTCGGTCGCGCCCTACGCGCGGCGGCTGTTGTTGCCGGCGGGCGCACCCAAGGTGGACGACATCACCGGCTTGCCACCGGCGGTGGCGCTGCAGCAGCGCCGCGGGTCGGCCTCGTCGCGGTCGTCGGTCGGCACGGTGACCACGCTGTCGAACCTTCTTCGAATGCTGTTCTCTCGCGCCGGCACCTTCCCGAAGGGGTTTACCGAGCGGCTGGACTCCGATTCGTTCTCGCCGAACACGGCAATCGGCGCCTGCCCGGAATGTCACGGCCTCGGTCGGATTCACCGGGTCACCGCGGAGACGTTGGTTCCCGACCCGTCGCTGACGATCCGAGAGGGTGCCGTCGCCGCCTGGCCGGGCGCTTGGCAGGGGCAGAATCTGCGCGACATCCTCATCACGCTCGGCTACGACATCGACAAGCCGTGGCACCGGCTTCCGAAGAAGCAGCGCAACTGGATCCTGTTCACCGACGAGCAGCCAACCGTCGAGATCCACCCGCACAGAGCTGCCGTCACCGCCGACTACACCTACAACGGCACCTTCTCCAGCGCCGAACGCCACGTCAGGCACACGCTGGCCAACTCGCAGAGCGCGATGATGCGCAGACGGGTGCTCAAGTTCGTCGACACCGTCGACTGCCCGCTGTGCGACGGGTCCGGCTTGCGACCCGAGGCGCTGGCCGTCACCTTCGCGGGCCACAACATCGCGGAGCTGGTGAAAATGCCACTGGCCGAACTCGCCGACGCGCTGCGCCCCGCCGCCACCCGCACCGAGTTCGAGGCCGCGTTCGAGGGCACTGAGTCCGGGGAGCTAACCGAGGTCGCGACGATGATCGCGGCCGACCTGGTGGCCCGCATCCAGGTGCTCATCGAGTTGGGTCTTGGCTACTTGGCGCTGAACCGCCGCACGCCGACCGTGTCGCCGGGTGAGTTGCAGCGGCTGCGCCTGGCCACTCAACTGCGCGCGGGCCTGTTCGGCGTGCTGTACGTGCTCGACGAGCCGTCGGCCGGGCTGCATCCCGCAGACGCCGAACCCCTTCTCGACGTTCTGGACCGGCTGAGACGGGCGGGCAACTCGCTGTTCGTGGTCGAGCACGACATGGACGTGGTGCGCCGTGCGGACTGGATCGTCGACGTCGGTCCCGGCGCGGGCGAGTTCGGCGGCGAGGTGCTCTACAGCGGACCGGTGGCGGGATTGGCGGACGTCGAGGCGTCGGTCACCCGCGGGTACCTCTTCGACGAGACGCCGTCGCCCGCCAGAAGCCCGCGGACCCCATTGGGCGTACTTGCCCTGCGCGGCATCAACTTTCACAATCTGCGTGGTCTCGACGTCGACATCCCGCTAGGGGTCTACACCGCCGTGACCGGAGTGTCTGGCTCTGGCAAGTCGACGTTGGTCTACAAGGTGCTCGGCGACGTCATCGCCCGCGCCCTCGGCGGCGACGTGGCGGAGTCCGAAGCAGGTGACGAGGAACAGGACTCCGAGTTCGTCGACCTCGATCACGATGCCAGCATCGGGGTCGACGCCGTTGGGGTCGAACTGATCGATCGCCTCGTCGCGGTGAACCAGAAGCCGATCGGCCGTACCCCTCGTTCGACGCTCGCGACCTACACCGGTCTCTTCGACGCGGTGCGCAAGGTCTTCGCCGCCACGCCGGCGGCGCGCAAGCGCGGTTGGTCCGCAGGTCGCTTTTCGTTCAACGTCGCAGAGGGCAGGTGTCCGACGTGTCAGGGCGAGGGATTCGTGTCCGTCGAATTGCTGTTCCTCCCAGGCACTTACGGCCAGTGCCCGACGTGCCACGGCGCTCGGTACAACGACGCGACGCTGCAGGTGCGCTACCGCGGCCACACGATCGCCGACGTGCTGGCGATGACGGTCGACACGGCATCGGAGTTCTTCGCCGACGTGGTCGCTGCCGCGCGAAGCCTCGTGACGCTGCAAGAAGTCGGCCTCGGTTATCTGCGCCTCGGCCAGCCAGCGACCGAACTGTCCGGCGGCGAGGCGCAGCGCATCAAGCTCGCCTCCGAACTCCAACGGCCCCGACGCGGACACACGCTCTACGTGCTCGACGAGCCCACCACCGGCTTGCACCCCGCGGACGTCGACCTGCTGGACCGTCAGTTGCATCGCCTGGTCGACGCCGGCAACACCGTGGTGGTCGCCGAGCACGACATGCGAGTCGTCGCGGGTACCGACTGGGTCGTCGACCTCGGACCGGGTGCTGGTGACGCAGGTGGGCGGGTCGTCGCTGCTGGGACTCCTGCTCAGGTCGCCAGTAGTGCCGAAAGTCGCACGGCGCCTTACCTTTCCGCGCGACTCAGACGATGAAGTCGTCGTTGGCGACGAACCACTGGCGACGCTCTTCGTCGGACGGCTCACAGCCTGCCATTCAGTCGGTGGGGTACACCACTCCCGTCAGCTCTTCGGATACCGCCCACAGTCGGCGCTGCAACTCGACGTCGTGGGACTGCTTGCTCGACGACACCACCTTGGGGTTGCCGCGCATGCCACCGATGCCATCGGGGCCGTAGTACTGGGCGCCGACGACAGCCGGGTCGGTGGCAGCACGCAGCTGCGGCAACGCACCCATGGCGGCGCTCTGCGCGATGAGCATCGCCGCCGGCAGGAGGAACGCGGGCAGATGGCGGCCCAGTTCGGTGTCGGAGCCGCCAGGGTGCGCGGCGACGGCGATCGTCGGCGCGCCCGTGGCAGCCAGGCGGCGCTGCAGTTCGTAGGTGAACAACAGGTTGGCGAGCTTGGACTGACCGTATGCGGCGACCCGGTTGTAGCTGCGTTCGAATTGGAGGTCGTCGAAGTGGATGGCAGCCCTGACGCGGTGCCCGACGCTGCTGACGGTGACGATCCGCGAGCCAGCTGTGTCAGTGAGTCGGTCGAGCAGCAGTCCGGTCAGTGCGAAGTGCCCGAGATGGTTCGTGCCGAACTGAATCTCAAAGCCATCCTTGGTGGTTTGCCGTGGCGAGGGGTACATCAGCCCGGCGTTGTTGATCAACAGGTCGATGTGGTCGTAGTCGGACTTCAGTTCTGCCGCCGCCTCGCGTACGGAGGCCAGCGAGCCGAGGTCGAGTTCCTGCAGTGCGAGGTCGGCGCTCGGCGTCGCACGCGTGATCAGGGTGGCCGCGTCCTTGCCCTTGTCGAGGTTGCGCACCGCGAGCACGACGCGCGCGCCCTTGGCGGCGAGCGCCTTGGCCGTTTCAAAGCCGAGGCCGGTGTTGGACCCGGTGATGACCGCGACGCGGCCGGTCTGATCGGGAATGTCTGCGGTGTTCCACCTGCTCATGACTGCTCCTCACTAGAATGTAAAGCGGGGCGTGCGCTCCGTTTCATCCAACTATACGGAACGGTGGCCCCGTTTATTCCTTGGAGGTGTCGTGACTCAAGCCGAGAAGCCCTTGCGGGCTGACGCGGCACGCAATCGCGCCCGCATCCTGGAGGTCGCCTACGAGACGATGGCGGCCGAGGGACTGTCCGTGCCCATCGACGAGATCGCCCGCCGGGCAGGCGTCGGCGCGGGCACCGTCTATCGCCACTTCCCGACGAAGGAGTCGTTGTTCGGCGCCGTGGTTCAGGACCGTCTCCAGCAGATGGTCGCGTGTGGCCGTTCGCTTCTCGCGTCGAGCGAGCCAGGCGAAGCGCTGCATTCCTTCATCAGGGCGATGGTCACCGAGGGCGCCGCCGACATGAGCCTCGCCCAGGCGATGGCCGGCTATGGCATCGACGTCAACGTCGTGGCGCCGGACGCGGAGAAGGAGTTCCTCGGTCTGCTCGAAGCTCTTTTGGTCGATGCCCAGCGGGCCGGCACTGCACGAAGCGACGTCACCGTCCCCGAGGCGAAGGCTCTGCTCGTCGGCGCGCAGGCCATGCAGGGCTACAACCCAGACGTCGCCGAACGGGTCACGGACATCGTCCTCGAAGGTCTGCGGCCCAGGTAAGGACACCGGGCTTTCCTTGCACTCGCCATGGTCGAGTGCTAAAAAGGACGTTGGCACTCGCGACCAGTGAGTGCTAGGTCGGGAACGGTGAGACCACGGTCCAAGCACAACCGAGGTCGTCCGTCGCGGGCACTGAGCCCGGCCCAAGAACGTGTCATCCCCAATCCGGAGGAATCACTTCGCAATGTCCAAGATAATTGCGTACGACGAAGAGGCCCGTCGCGGCCTCGAGCGGGGCCTCAATGCCCTCGCCGACGCGGTAAAGGTGACGTTGGGCCCCAAGGGTCGCAATGTCGTCCTGGAGAAGAAGTGGGGCGCCCCCACGATCACCAACGATGGCGTGTCCATCGCCAAGGAGATCGAGCTGGAGGATCCCTACGAGAAGATCGGCGCCGAGCTCGTCAAAGAGGTCGCCAAGAAGACCGACGACGTCGCAGGCGACGGCACCACCACCGCCACCGTTCTCGCTCAGGCGCTGGTCCGCGAAGGTCTGCGCAACGTCGCAGCCGGTGCGAACCCGCTCGGCCTCAAGCGCGGCATCGAGAAGGCCGTCGAGAAGGTCACCGAGACGCTTCTTGCATCCGCCAAGGAGGTCGAGACCAAGGAGCAGATCGCTGCCACCGCTGGCATCTCGGCCGGTGACCAGTCCATCGGCGACCTGATCGCCGAGGCCATGGACAAGGTCGGCAACGAGGGTGTCATCACCGTCGAGGAGAGCAACACCTTCGGCCTGCAGCTCGAGCTCACCGAGGGCATGCGCTTCGACAAGGGCTACATCTCGGGCTACTTCGTCACCGACGCCGAGCGTCAGGAAGCCATCCTCGAGGATCCCTACATCCTCCTGGTCAGCTCCAAGGTGTCGACGGTCAAGGACCTGCTTCCCTTGCTGGAGAAGGTCATTCAGTCCGGCAAGCCGTTGCTGATCATCGCCGAGGACGTCGAGGGCGAGGCCCTGTCGACGCTGGTGGTCAACAAGATTCGTGGCACTTTCAAGTCCGTCGCCGTCAAGGCCCCTGGCTTCGGCGATCGTCGCAAGGCGATGCTGCAGGACATGGCGATCCTCACCGGTGGCCAGGTCGTTAGCGAAGAGGTCGGCCTCTCCCTAGAGACCGCCGACGTCTCGCTGCTCGGCAAGGCTCGCAAGGTCGTCGTGACCAAGGACGAGACCACCATCGTCGAGGGCTCGGGCGATTCCGATGCCATCGCCGGTCGCGTGGCTCAGATCCGCGCCGAGATCGAGAACAGCGACTCCGACTACGACCGCGAGAAGCTGCAGGAGCGCCTGGCCAAGCTGGCAGGCGGTGTTGCGGTGATCAAGGCCGGAGCTGCCACCGAGGTGGAGCTCAAGGAGCGCAAGCACCGCATCGAGGACGCCGTTCGCAACGCGAAGGCTGCCGTCGAAGAGGGCATCGTCGCCGGTGGCGGCGTGGCTCTTCTGCAATCGGCTCCGTCGCTGGACGAACTGAAGCTCGAGGGCGACGAGGCCACTGGCGCCAACATCGTCCGCGTCTCGCTGTCGGCTCCGCTCAAGCAGATCGCCTTCAACGGCGGCCTGGAGCCGGGTGTCGTCGCGGAGAAGGTGTCCAACCTTCCTGCGGGTCACGGCCTCAACGCCGCGACCGGTGAGTACGAAGACCTGCTGAAGGCCGGCGTCGCCGACCCGGTCAAGGTCACCCGTTCGGCGCTGCAGAACGCGGCGTCCATCGCGGCGCTGTTCCTCACCACCGAGGCCGTCGTCGCCGACAAGCCGGAGAAGGCGTCCGCACCCGCGGGCGACCCGACCGGTGGCATGGGCGGCATGGACTTCTAAGTCCTGGCTCTATCTACGGGAAGGCCCGGTCTGCTTGCAGGCCGGGCCTTTTCGTTGTTCGATGACAAAGAAGTTTGAAATGACGGGGATGGAACCACGTGGCTGCGGACGACGATCTCGACGACTTATTCCAGCCGATCGTCAACGATGACGGCGAGATCGTCGGCATCATCGACCAGATGACTGCCGACTTCCTGGCGTCGACAGACCCAGATCCGACGCAGGAGAGCCTTGACGCCGCCCTCGAGGGGATCACCAGGGTCCGGCTGATGGGCATGCACCACTACGACACGTACGTCGCGTTCGACGTGCTGCGACTGGACGAGTCCGACCCCGATAGGGTGGCCGAACTCGTTGCGGCGCTGCGGATCGCAGAGGCCGACGAATACGGACACTGCATGTGCATCGGTGACCATCGGCTGGAACTGTGGGCGGACGATCGGCTCGTCGAGACGATCGGACTGCACCATTGGGAGTCGATCCGAAGGGAGATGTGGAGCGGAGACGCGCAGCTCGCAGAACCACGACACCTCGCGGAATGGGTCATGCGCCATGGCATCAACGATGCACGCGACGAGCTCGACGATCGGGACCGGCGCATGCGCGCGGAAGAGCGGCACAGCGCCGACTGGGAACGCGCCATACCGCTCAGCCTGCGCGCGCTGTGGCCCGCTGAGCTGAACGATCCAGATCGCGATCTCAGCACTGCCCTCCACGCATTAGAGACAGCGGTGCCCGACCCCGTCGAACGGGTGTGCGCGCTCTACACGTGGTTGGCGGCGAGCGTGGGACCGTGGAACGAGTTCTACCAATACGAACACGTTCCCGAAGTCCTCTTGCTGGAGCACCCAACGGACGCATTGATCGAGGCCGCCGAAACCACTAACGATGCCATCCTTCTGGGCGCGGCCAGGCTGTTCACCGACGACGGCTTCGACTACCGCAAGCCGGGCGAGCGTTGGCGGTGCCCCGAATCGCTAAGGATGCGAATGCTTGATGCCGTTGAACGGCAAGGTATTTCGGCTAACCTATGGATGTACAGAAAGGCCTTCGGCCTTCCCGAGTCACCCGCCTAGCGGCACGCAGTCGTCGCCGCAGCCCGACGCCGTCGGGATACCCGGGTTCGCTGGGCGATGAAGCACCGCGCCGGTGGGCTTGATGATGAGTGCGGCGTCGGTGAGCTGGGCCAGTCCGTCGACGATCAGCGAGTAGCCGCCGGGCTCGCGCGGGGGCCACAGCAGGGTGACGTCCGGATGCGCGGTCGCGTTGCGACGAGTCCTGTTGCCCACGGACTCGAGCGCGAACACGCCGTCGTCGAAGGCTGGGTCCACCGCAACGGTGTGAGCGCGATAGTCGTCGCCGACGGTGATCAGGTAGGCGAAGGTGAAGTCGGCCAACGCATCGGCGAGTCGGTCGAGATCGACCTTGACGCTCATGACGCCAGCCTACGACGCGCCGCGACGGCCGCGTAGAGATGCATCGGGATGGCCAGCCCGAGTGCCATCCCCGAGACGACGATCGTCGCCCCGATCAGGTCGGCGGCGGCGGCGCTCAACAGCTGTGCGCTCGGATGGGCGACGAAGTCGACGAAGCCGGCAAGCGTACGGAACACGAACACCCCGGGTACCAACGCGACGACGGCTGCAAAACCTATGCCCGCGAAAGGGATTCGTTTCCGATGAGCGACCGGCACCAGAGCCACGCCGACCAGTAGGCAGGCCACGAACGCCGCCAACGCCAAATTTGCGCCGGCCGCTAGGGCGTACCAATGCGCCGCGTGGGCAAGCATGCCCACCGCGACCGGCCAACCAATCAGCTGCCACCGCATCGAGAAGTAGATCGGGTACGACGCGGCGGCCACCCCCGCGGCGAGCACGTCGATGAGCAACGGCGCGGCGCTCGACGGAGCGGTCACCGGGAGCGTCTGGCCGCCTAGCCGTAGGCCGAGGATCAGGCCACCGGCGATGGCGGTGAGGATCAGCAACCCGAAGGCCAGCCGTGCGAGTCCGAGCGTGATCCGCAGGTCGAGGAGGTCGAGAGCGCCGTTGAGGATGTGGGGGCCTGGCACCATCACCATCGCCGGGCAGATCGCCACCACCCCGGTGGACGCGCCGAGGTCGAGGTGAGCGGCCGCCGCACCGACCGCGCCAGCGACGAGTGCCGCGGCGAAGACCTGCACCAACGGGCCCGCACTGATGGCGCCAAGCCAGCGCCGCAGCAGCCCGCCTGCTGCGGCTGCGAGTGCGACGAGCAGTATCGCCAGCGGATGGGTGGCTCCGTAGATGACCGACAGCCCCGTCGCGCCCGTAGCGCAGGCGATCGTGAAAGCGATTGTGCCGGAGGATGATTGAGCCTCCGCGGCGGCGACTCCGGCGACCACCCTCTCGAGCTCGAGGGGGCCGTCCTGGGCTGCGTCGACCACCGCCATCATCGTGCCGACTCGATGCATGTTGATCGCGGTCGGAGACACCGCCGCCGTGAGGACCGTCTTGCGGGACCCGGCCGCGGTCAGCGTCAACATCGGCCACGACGGGACCACAACGGCGTCGAGGTCCAGTCCGCGGTTGAGCCGTTCGACTCCGGTCAGGGTCATCTGCGTGGACTGGCCGTTGGCGTAGAGCAACGCCGTTGCCGCCAGCAGCGCATCGTAGCGCTCGGCCTTCCCGTCGTCGGTCATGCGCTCATCACGCACCTGCGACACCCTCACCGACCATGCCGAGCGGATCGACGATCGAGTCGAACTGCTCGGCGGTCACCTTGCCCGACGCCAGTGCGGCCTCGCGCAACGTCGTGTCGTTCGCGACGGCGTCCTCGGCGATGTGCGCCGCATTCTGGTAGCCGATGACGGGGGACAATGCCGTCACCAACATCGCGCTCTTGGCTACGAAGTCGCGGATGCGGTCGGTGTTCAAGGTGGTGCCCTTGACGGAATATGCGAGGAACTTTTCACAGCCGTCGGCGAGGATGCGTGCCGAGTGCAAGAAGTTGTTGATGATGACCGGCCGCATCGCGTTGAGCTCGAAATTGCCCTGGGAGCCTGCCAGTGCGACGGCGGTGTCGTTGCCGATCACCTGGATGGTGATCATCACCAGCGCCTCGCACTGCGTCGGGTTCACCTTGCCGGGCATGATCGATGACCCGGGCTCGTTGGCGGGAAGCAGCAGTTCGCCGAATCCGCAGCGGGGGCCAGAAGCCAACCACCGCATGTCGTTGGCGATCTTCATCAGCGCCACCGCGAGACCGCGCAGCGCTGCGTGCGCCCGCACCATCGGATCGAGCGAGCCGAGTGCGGCGAACTTGTTGGGCGCCGTCACGTAGGGCACGCCGGTGAGTTCGGCCAGCGTCGCGGCGACGTTCGCCCCGAAGCCTGCCGGTGCGTTGAGTCCCGTCCCCACTGCTGTGCCGCCAACTGCCAGTTGCAGTAGGCCTTCTCGGGCGTGCGCGACGTCGGCGAGCGCCGCATGGAGCTGCGCGGCGTAGCCGGACCATTCCTGGCCGACGGTCAGCGGGACGGCGTCCTCGAGGTGGGTTCGGCCGATCTTGACGACGTCCATCCACTCGGCGGACTTGGCCGCGATCTCGTCGTGCAGGGCCGTCACCTTGGGCACCAGCTGCTCGTCGAGCTCGGTGACCGCCGCAACGTGCATCGCGGTGGGGAACGTGTCGTTGCTGCTCTGGCCCATGTTGACGTGGTCGTTCGGGCCGACCGGTCGCTGCGTTCCCAGCGTTCCGCCGAGCAGTTGGATCGACCGGTTCGACAACACCTCGTTGACGTTCATGTTGCTCTGCGTGCCTGAGCCGGTCTGCCACACGTAGAGGGGGAACTGGTCGTCGAGCTTGCCCGCGATCGTCTCGTCGGCGGCTTGGACGATGACCTTCGCCCGCCAGTCGGACAGGCGCCCCGCTTGGTGGTTGACCATCGCGCAGGCCTTCTTCACCAGCCCGTAGGCGCGGTAGACCTCGATCGGCATGTGGTCGTTGCCAATCGAGAAGTGCTCGAGCGAGCGCTGGGTCTGCGCACCCCAGTACTTGTCGGCGGGCACGTCGACGTTGCCGAGGCTGTCGAACTCCGTGCGTTCGCCGGCGGCATCGATGCCGATCGGCACGTCTTCGTAGGTGGGGATCGGACTTTCGGGCGCGTCGGACATGAAGCAGATTGTGGCAGCGATTCGGGCTGCGTGGAATGGGACTGGGGACGAGCACGTCGGCACCAGGATGCCGCTACCGAAGCCGTCTGAGACCACCACCGCCGTCGTCACGGAAGCCTCGTCGGGAATCGGCGCCGACCTCGCCCGCGAGCTGGCATCGCGCGGCTACCGCGTCACCCTCGTCGCCCGCCGCGAGGATCGGCTCGCCGAGCTTGCCGCCGAGCTGACCAACGTCAGGGTCGAGGTCATCGGCTGCGACGTCGCCGACGCCGACGCCCGGCAGATGGTGCTTCGCGGCCGCGGCGCGATTCTCGACGTCGGATCGTCTGCCGGCTTCTACCCCTTCCCCGGCCAGGCCGGCTACGCGGGCACCAAGGCCTTCGTCCGCACGTACACGGCTGGCGTGCGGCCAATGCAGGATGCCGTTGCAGACAGCGCACCAGTAGAAGTGGGTCGTAGGTCCGGTCGGGATGCCCCCAGCTGTTGATGCCTGCGGCGTCCTCATCGCTCCAGGGCGGCGCGAGTGGGGCGATGCGCGTCACGCAGGAGCGGGCGCGGGTTGACGGCCGCGCACCAGCTTGCCCGGTCGCGCCGCCGTCGGCATGCCGTTCTCGGCGATGACCTCACCGGACACGATTGTGGCGACGTAGCCGTCGGCGCTCTGGTCGAGCCGCCGGCCACCGCCCGGAAGATCATGTGAGAGAACGGGTTTGTGCATCCGCACCGCGGCGTGGTCGATGACGTTGACGTCGGCCTTGTATCCGATCGCGATGCGGCCGCGGTCGGCGAGCCCCGCAACGCGGGCAGGCACCGACGTGAGCTCGCGTACCGCCTCGGCGATGGACAGCTGGCCCGACGCACGATCGCGGGTCCAGTGCGCCAGCAGGAACGTGGGAAAGCTTGCGTCGCAAACCATTCCGTAGTGCGCACCGCCATCGCCGAGACCGAGGACGACGTCGTCGCGACGAATCAGCTCACCCACCGTGTCCAGTGAGTTGTCGCGGAAGTTGCCCATCGCGACGAGCAACATGGCGCGGCCGTCGTCCTCTAGCACGCGGTCGTAGGCCTCCTCCAACGGACTGACGCCGCGCGCCCTGGCCCGCGCACCGATGCTGTCCGACGCCGCGGGCTCGTAGTTAGGCGGATCGCCCAGCGGGAACATCCAGTCCCATGCCTGTGCCATGAACATCAGCGGATGGCCGGTATTCGTCGGATGGTCGGCCAGAATGCGCTCGCGCACTTCGGGTTTGCGCATCTCGGCGACCCGCTCGGCGAGCGGCAGGTGAGCGATCTCCTCGTAGGCCGGATACAGCACGAACGGATTGCCGGTCAGCTCGAGGCCGATGACGAGGCCGATGGGACGGGGGAAGATCTGCGCAGTGACCTGAGGGTCCTCGGAGTCGCTGTTTTGATTGACCTTCTCGACCATGTTGAGCGCCTCGAGATAGAACGGATCGCCCGCGTTCCCGATTGCCAGCGTGAAGGTGACTGGCAGGCCGACGTCCTCGGCGACGTCGAACACCGTCCGCAGCGCGGGCTCGTAGTCGCCGGCGGCGAGGTCGGGCACGAACTGGATCAGGCCGCCTCCTGCATCCTTGACGCCCTGAGCGATGGCCTCGATCTCCTCGTGGGCCGCATTGAAACTCGGTATCGGATTGCCGCTTTCGCTCTTGTGGAACGTCAACCGCGACGACGCGAAGCCCAACGCGCCGACCTGGACGGCTTCGGATGCGAGCTTGCGCATCTGGGAGAGGTCCTCGGCCGTCGCGGGTTCGCGGTCGACGCCTCGTTGGCCCATGACGTACACGCGCAACGGCGAGTGCGGCAGGAACGCCGCGACGTCGATGTCGCGCCGTCGCGCATCCAATGCGTCGAGGAACTCGGGGAACGTCTCCCACGTCCACGGCAACCCGTCGACCATGACGACGCCTGGAATGTCCTCGACGCCTGCCATCACGTCGACGAGTGTCTCGTGGTCGTCGACCCGACAGGGCGCGAAGCCGACGCCGCAGTTGCCCATGACGGCCGTGGTCACGCCGTGCGCCGACGACGGTGTCATGCGGTCCGACCAGATCGCCTGGCCGTCGTAGTGGGTGTGCAGGTCGACGAATCCGGGAGTGACGAGCAGCCCGGTGGCATCGATCTCGCGTTCGGCCTCACCGGTGACGGTGCCGACGGCGGCGATGACGCCGTCGGCGATCGCCACGTCGCCCACGTACGGCTCACCGCCGAGACCGTCGACGATCTTGCCGTTGCGAATAATCAAGTCGTAAGCCATTAGCTGAATGTACGACTGCATGCTGGGTACATGCCAGGATGAGCCCGTGATCGATCACTTTGGCATCATCTGTGCCGATTACGGCAGGTCCAAGGAGTTCTACGACGTCGTCCTCGGCGCACTCGGCTACACGCCCCAGATGGACGTCGGGCTCGCCATCGGATACGGCCGCAACGGCAAGCCGGACTTCTGGCTAGAGGATGGGAACGGCCGCGGTCCGCTCGAGCCCATCCACTTCGCGTTTCAGGCAGCCGACGTCGACGCCGTGAACGCGTTCTACGACGCCGCCATCTCCTCGGGCGCCGAATCGCTCCACGCCCCACGACTATGGCCGGAGTATCACCCAGGGTACTTCGGGGCATTCGTCCGCGATCCCGACGGCAACAACGTCGAGGCCGTATTCCACGGAGCCAAGCCGGACGCCTAGTCGAATCGACGGGACGGGGCTAGAGGGACGGGGACTCAAGCCTCCAGCAACAGCGCGTAATGGTCACGCAGCGCCTCCCAGCCTGCGGCCAGTGCGTCGGGTCCGACGATCCTGGCGGTGTCGGAGCCAGCGAGCACGTCGTCGAGCACGGTGAAGCAGACGTCCCAGCCTGCCGCATTCATCGCAGCCGGATCCCGTTGCCGCATGGCCTGTTCGAGAGTCAGCAGGCAACCGGAGTCCGACGGGTCGAGTCGCCAGCGCACGACGTCGTCACCCCATCGGTGCATGAGTTCGTGTGGTGGATCGACCGAGATGACCTCACCGTCGTGCGGTTCGTCGCCAGGGTTCTCCCGTACCCGTCGCGCCCCAACGGAGTCGAATGGCAGGTCCGGCACGATGGGCGACCACCTGGCCAGCCGCGCTGGGTCGGTCAGCCAGGGCCACACGACTTCGACGGGATGGGCGAACTCTCGCCGAAGGGTCAAAACCCAACCGTCGCCGCGGCTTTCCAATGTTGCATCCATCGTCACGATTGCTCCTCATCGATCAGTTCAGCGAGCCGGTCGAGGCTCATCGACCACTTCCGGTGGTACGGCGTGACCCATGCCAACACCGCGGGAAGTGGGTCGTCGGCCAACCGATAGACACGGCGTTTTCCGTCCACTTCGACGTCGACGGTGCCCGCGTCCCGAAGTACGGCGAGATGCTTCGACATCAGCGATTGCGAAACACGAAGGCGCGCAACGAGTGTGCCCACGTCGGCGGCGCCTTCCCGCAGTGAGTCGATGATGCGACGCCTGGTGGGGTCGGCAATCACGGTGAACGCGTCCACAACCTCATACCACCACAGATTCATATGAACGTCAAGGCATGTGACAGCGGGTAGCGTGAAACGCATGGCCACCACTGACTCCACCGCAGCCCGGGAACTGCTCCGCGACTCTTTCACCAGGCTGATCGAACACGTCGACGCAATCACCGATGGACTGACCGACGAGGTCTCGTTCTACCGACCGACGGCAGGCGCGAACAGCATCGCGTGGTTGCTCTGGCACAGCGCCCGCGTCCAGGACGCACAGCTGTGCGACATCGCGGGCATCGAGCAGGTGTGGACGCGGGACGGTTGGGTGGACCGGTTCGACCTCGACCTGCCGAGGGACTCGCATGGCTATGGGCACACCCCCGAGCAGGTGGCGAAGGTACGGGCACCAGCCGACTTGCTCGCCGGGTACTACCACGCCGTCCACAGGACGACCCTGGAGTTCGTGGCGTCGGTGACTCCCGACGAGCTCGAGCGGATCGTCGACCGGCGGTGGACGCCTGCCGTCACCGCAAGCGCCCGGCTGGTCAGCATCTTCGACGACTGCGCGCAGCACTTGGGCCAGGCGGCTTACCTTCGGGGCATTATCCCTGAATGATCGGCGCCGACGTGAACCTTCGGAACGCGGTGCGCTGGTGGCCGCCGATCGGGCTGTCGGCGATGGTTGCGTTGGGTCTGGTGGTGGGTCGGGGCTCGACGAGCATCGACGACTGGTTCACGGATTTGGGGCACGCTCACCACGTCCTCGGTCGGTTGCTCTTCTTCACCGATCCGCGGGTGTTGGTCGGTCTTCTTGCGGTCGGCGTCGTGGTCGTGCTCTATCAGCGCCGGTGGCGGCTGGCTGCGGTCGTCGTGCTGGCCCCGCCGATCGCGATCGCCGCAGCCCGTCTGGCGAAACGGCTCTTCGGACGACTGCACGACGGTGCTCTCGCCTATCCGAGCGGACACAGCACGGCGATGGTCGTCGTCGTGGGAGTGGTCGTCATGGTCGTGGGCGCCAATGCGTGGACCGTCGTGGTTGCAACCGTCTACTGCCTGTTTGGCGTTCTCGGGCAGGGCGTCACCTACCACTACTTCACGGACACGATCGGCGCACTGCTGCTCGGTACTGCATTGCTGTGTCTCGCGGCGAGCATGGCAGACTTGACAGGTGTCAACCCACGTGCGACGCACGTCACAGCAACGGTTAGCATGGGGCCATGACAGCTACGCACGAGATAGACGCGGCGACCATCAACAACCCAGCAACGGGTGGGCCCGTGGGAACCGTGCGCTGGACTGATCCAGCCGACGTGCCCCGCATCGCCGCCGGGCTGCGAAAGGCCCAGCGGGAGTGGGAGGCGCGCGGCGCCGCAGGACGAGCCAAGGTGCTCGCCCGCTTCGCCGTGTGGATGGGCGAGCATCGCGACGAGCTGGAGGGGCTCCTGATCTCCGAGACCGGCAAGTCGGCAACCGATGCGGCGCAGGAGATTCCGCTCGCGATCATGGTCATCTCGTACTACATCAAGACCATGGAGAAGGCGCTGGCGCCGGAATCCCGCCCCGCTGCACTGCCGTTCCTGGCCATCAAGAAGGTGACCGTGCACTACCGGCCGCGCCCGGTCGTCGCCGTCATCGCGCCGTGGAATTACCCGATCGCCAACCTGCTGATGGACACCATCGCTGCGTTGGCCGCGGGCTGCGCCGTTCTTCTCAAGCCGTCCGAGCGCACGCCGCTGACTGCCGAACTGCTGTTGAAGGGTTGGAACGATTCGGGCGCCCCCGAGGTGATGGCGATCGTTCAGGGCGCTCGCAGCGCCGTCGAGGCAGTCGTCGACAACGCCGACTACGTCCAGTTCACCGGGTCCAGTGCGACGGGCTGCAAGGTTGCCGAACGCGCGGCGCGACGGCTGACTCCCGTGAGCCTCGAGCTCGGCGGAAAGGATCCGATGATCGTGTTGGAGGACGCCGACGTCGACCTTGCCGCGCATGCCGCGGTCTGGGGTGCGTTCTTCAACGCCGGCCAGACGTGTGTGTCGGTGGAGCGGGTGTACGTGATGGAGGGGGTGTACGACCAATTCGTCGACGCCGTGGTCCGCGACGTCAAGAACCTCAAGATGGGTGCGGGCGAAGGGTTCGACTTCGGTGCGCTAATCGACGACAGTCAGGTTGCCGTGACCGAACGGCACGTGTCCGACGCTCGGGCCAAGGGCGCCAAGGTGCTCACCGGCGGGCAACGGGCGCCTGGCGCGGGCAGCTTCTACGAGCCGACGGTGCTCGTCGACGTCGACCACTCCATGGATTGCATGGTGGAGGAGACGTTCGGGCCGACGCTGCCGATCATGAAGGTCTCGACGGTCGCCGAGGCGGTGCGGCTGGCCAACGACAGCCCGTACGGCTTGAGCGCCTCGGTGTTCTCCCGCGACGTCGAGCGCGCGAAAGACGTTGCCGTCGAGCTTGATTGCGGTGCAGTCAACATCAACGACGTGATCTCAAACCTGATGTGCACGACCGCGCCGATGGGTGGTTGGAAGACGTCTGGCATCGGAGCCCGGTTCGGCGGTGCCGACGGCCTGCGCAAGTTCTGCCGCCAGGAGGCCGTCGTCGCGCCACGAACCAACGTCGGTGCGGGCGGCAACTACTACAACAACTCGCTCAAGGCGATGAAGCGCATGAACACGATGATGACGAAGATGGCCTTGCGCAGGCCGCGTCGCATGGCCAAGTAGTCGGCGCCACCTTCCGTTTACCGCCAGGTCACCTTGGCGTCGGCAAGGGTCGATACCTTCTGCCGGTGACCATGCTCCAGGGAACCGAGTACTACAGCGTCCGCGACGACGACGATGACGACCCGGTGCTGGTGCACCATCCCAGCGGGGTCGACGTCGACACCTGGCGCGAGGGCTATCCGTACGACGAGCGGATGTCGCGCCACGAGTACGAGGAGCAGAAGCGGCTGTTGCAGATCGAGCTGTTGAAGCTGCAGAAGTGGAGCCAGGCCAACGGCCTGCGCCACGTCATCCTCTTCGAGGGCCGCGACGCCGCGGGCAAGGGTGGCACCATCAAGAGATTCATGGAGCACCTCAACCCGCGCGGTGCCCGCGTCGTCGCGCTGGAGAAGCCCACCGATCGTGAGCGCACCCAGTGGTACTTCCAGCGCTACGTCACGCACCTGCCCGCGGCAGGCGAGATGGTGCTCTTCGATCGGTCCTGGTACAACCGCGCAGGCGTCGAGCGGGTGATGAGCTTCTGCACGCCCGATCAGCACGCCGAGTTCATCAGCCAGGTGCCGCTGTTCGAGCAGATGCTGGTCAACGACGGCATCAGCCTCACCAAACTGTGGTTCTCGGTCACCCAGGGCGAGCAGCGCACCCGCTTCACGATCCGTCAGGTCGATCCCGTCCGACAGTGGAAGCTCTCGCCCACCGACCTGGCGTCGCTGGACAAGTGGGACGCCTATACCGCGGCGAAGGAGGACATGTTCGCGACCACCGACACCGACGTCGCGCCATGGACTGTCGTCAAGAGCAACGACAAGAAACGCGCCCGCATCAATGCCATGCGCCACGTGCTCGGTAAGTTCGACTACGACAACAAGGACCGCGAGGTGGTCGCCGTAGCTGACCCACTCATCGTCGGACGCGCGCTCACGGATTGACACGCCGCCAAGCCAAGCGTCCGGATAGGAGGACGCGCGCGTGCGGTTGCTGGTGACGCTGCTGTCCTGGTTGCTGGCGACTGCGGCATTGGCGATCGCGGTGCCCGCGATGTGGGCTCAGCACTACGTCATAGACCGCAACGGGTATACGGCCCTTGCCGCGTCGGCTGCGAAAGACCCTGAACTGCAGTCCGCGATGGCTGCCGAGTTGACGACCCAGCTGGTGAAGCTGGGGGCGGGCACTGGCTTCGAGACTAACGAAGCCGTGTTGCACTTGGGCGCAAGGGCATACACGGCGAGCTCCGCGTTTCCTGGCCAGTTCGCGCTGGCCAATCAGGTTGCGCACCGCTGGCTGTTCACCGACGCCGTCGGCCAGTCCGACGAGTCGGGACGCTGGACCATCGATCTGGCTCCGATGTTGGCGGACAGCTCGTTCCAGCAGACCTTGACGGACTTCGGCATCAAGGCACCGGACAAACTCGAGGTGCCGTTGACCGAGAACGTGTCGAACTCGTTGCGGCCTGGACAGTTGCGGCCTGCGGCGCAGTGGGGGCCGTGGGTGAGCGTGGGCTCCTTCGTCCTCGCGGGCGTCATGGCCTTGCTGACACTGGTCGCGGCGCGCTCGCGCGGCAAGGCGGTTGGCGCGCTGGGTGTTTCGGCGCTGCTGGTCGGCGCGGCCGGGTATGCGGGAATCGAGGTGGGCAGCAGGAGGTACGTCGATCATGCGCTCAATGACACGTCCGGCAACGTCCGTCGAATCGCCGAGGTGATGGTCGACCACATGATCAGCAGCATGCACCTGTGGCTGAACTTGACCCTGGGAGCTGGTGGCCTGCTCCTGGTGCTTGGCGTGATCTTCACCTTGATCGGCGGGCTGACCAGGCCGCCCGCCTAGCGGCCCGTCCACTGGACCGGATTAGTGGCTCCGCCACTGTGGAGTTCTGCGCTCGAAGAACGCCGCCACGCCTTCCTTGACGTCGTCCGAAGCGGTGATCGTCTGCAGCGCGCGATCCGTCGCCGTCCATCCCGCGGCATCCCCCGGAGCGTACTGCTCTGCGATCCCAGCGAGGATGGCCTGCACTGCGACGGGCGACGACTGACACACGTCCTCGGCGAGCCGTATCGCCGACTCCAGTGCCGCACCTGGCGCGGTGACCTCGTTGACGACGCCGAGAGCGTGTGCCCGCTCCGGCGTCAACTCCGCGCTCGTGATCATCAGTTGCTTGGCGACGTTGACGGGCAGCGCGCGGATCGCCCGGAACATGGCGCCCGAGCTCGGAATCAAGCCGCGACGCGATTCTGGCAGTGCGAACCGGGCAGTCGTGGAGGCGACGATCATGTCGCAGGCGAGCGCGATTTCGAAACCGCCACCAAGGCAATAGCCCTCCACCGCGGCGATCAGCGGCTTGCGTCGCTGCCGCCGGATGATGCCGTACTCGCCACCGCGCTCGGTGCGGGCGTCGCCTCCGCTGCGCAGATCCGTCCCCGCGCAAAACACGTCGGAGGTGCCGGTCAGGACGCCCACCCACAACTCGTCGTCATCGTCGAGGGTGTCCAGTGCGTCGCTGATGCCGACCGCGAGTTCACGGTTGACGGCGTTGCGCTTCTCGGGGCGTTGCATAGAGATCACCAGGGTCCGGTCGCGCCGCTCAACGTTCACGCTCATGGTTAGCTGACCTTGCCATTCGCAGCTGCGAGTGTAAAGCTCGATTCTCACCAGCCAGGAAGATGTAGACATGCCGTTCGTCTCGGACATCGTCGGACCCCAGCACCCTGTGGAGGTTTGGCCCACGCGCAGGCGGGGGTCGCTGCGACGGACAAGCACGATCGACACCCACCCGACGGATTCGCGAAGCGCGGACGTCGACCTGCGCAGCCGGGATGTCTTGACCGGCGCCACAGGAAAACTCGTCGTAGTCGGCGAGACGGTTCTGCGCGCGCAGCTGACCGATCGCGCGATCGTCGACATCGATGCGGCGATACCCGACGAGCGGCTCGATCGACTGCGAGGGGCCCGCGTCGGCCCTGGTTTTCGTGCCACCGTCGGCGAGGTGCTCGGCCCCGAGATCGAACGCTCGACTCGTCTGCACCTGCTGCTCGACGACTGGGCGGGTGCCTCGCTGGTGTCGGGGTATGCGACGCAGCATGCAACCATCACCGACGGTCTCGAGGAGAAGATGCCCGACGGGGTTGCCGACCGGATGGCAGGCATCTGCGCGGGGTTCGCTCCGGAAGCCTCGCTCGTCGGCTATGCCCGCCGAAACGGGGTCATTCCGTGCGTCCACGGGCCGATCGCGCCGGACCTCGCCGCCGACGACCGCAACGGGATGCATTCGACGCAACCCCTTCGCCCCCATGGCATGCGAAGAATGCGTCGAATGGACGTGTGGGACAACGGCGCTGGCCTCGTCGCGTTCGACGGGCACTTTCGCGACACGCACGTCGACGGCGCAGGTGTCGAGACCATCGTGCACGAGTACACCGTCGACGGCGTGGTGAATCGCGCCAGCCGGACGGTCGAGAGCATCATGGCACAGCCGCGAGTCCTACCGTGGCAGGAGTGCCCCGCGGCGATCGGCAGCGCATCGCGGATCGAAGGAATGGCGTTGTCGGACTTACGTTCTCGCGTCAAGGCTGAGTTCGTCGGTACCTCGACGTGCACTCACCTCAACGATACGTTGCGAGCCCTCGGTGATCTCGAGTCCCTCATCGATTCGCTCGACGTCAGCAGCCGATCAATTCCTTGAGGTTGCCGCCCATGACCCGTCGCACGGTGTCGTCCGGCATGTCGGTGAGCTCGTGAACGAACTCAGCTGGTTTGGCAAGGCCCTCGGGGTGGGGAAAGTCGGAGCCGAACATCACCCGATCGGCGCCGAGCACGTCGATGAGGTGGCTCATGTCCTCTTCGTGAAACGGGTTTACCCATACGTGCCTGCGGAATACGTCGCTTGGCGGTTCGCTGAAGTTCCGCGGCTGCTTCTTGTAGACGCGGTCGAAGGCGTCGATGAGGCGCGGCGCCCAGGATCCGCCGTTCTCGACAACGCCGATCCGAAGCCGGGGGAACCGTTCGAAGACCCCGTGTGCGATGAAGGCTGCGAGCGTGTCGAAGATCGGGCGACTCTCCTCGTAGATGAAGCCGCGCAAGGTGGTCAGCTGGAAGCCTTGGAACTCGTCGCGACCGGGTTCCCAGTCGCTCATGTAGCGGTCATACCCGGAGTCGGAGTTGTGCATCTGCACGGAGATCCCCGCCGCTTCAACGGTCCGCCAGAACGGATCGAATTCGGGCAGCGCGGGGGAGCGGGAGGTGCCGTCTCCGCGAGGGACGGGGGCGGGGCGGATGAGTACGGTCTTGGCGCCGTGCTCGAGGCACCATTCCAGCTCCGCTAGCCCTAGGTCGGGATCGTTGAGTGCAATGGCGGGTACGGGGAAGATCCTGTCCTGGTAGTTGAACGTCCAGTCCTCCAGCAGCCAGCGGTTGAATGCGTGAACGACCGCGTGGGTCAGCTCGGTATCGCTCTTGATGCGCTCCTCCAGCATCCCCGCGGTGGTGGGGAACATGACCGCACCGTCGACGCCTTGGGTGTCCATGAGTGCGAGCCGCAGGTCGGGGCGGCGGAACTCGTCGGGGCATCGGATCGGGTCGGCGAGCTCGCGCAGCGTCTTGCCCTCGGGGTTGATGCCTCGGTAGTAGTCCGCCCACGAGCCAGGCGTCGGGATGACCTCATAGGTGGGGTTTGGGATGCATTCGGTGACGACGCCGAGGACTTGCAACTTGGTCCTGCCGTTGACGTCGACGTACTTCACCGCTTCGGCGTACTGCTCCGGCAGGTAGCGGGTGTAGGCGTCGACCGTCTCGTACATGTGGTTGTCGGCGTCCCATACCTCGTATGGCTCTCGCGGCATGCTGGCTCCTCGTGGATCGTGCAGTTCCAGCTCGTAGGATAGCACCGTTCTCAAAGCCGAATACAGCGTTCTCCAGTCTGCGAACGGGCGCTATGCCGCCCCTGTATGCCCAGACGAAGACTTGCGACCGCGCCCCTTCGTAGCCAGTTCGTGCGCTCCGACCGCCAGCCGGCACCACGCCCACACGTCGTCACCAGTGAGGTCGACGTTTTCGACGCCTGCGTGTAGGACCCCCGTCTGCGCAAGCGACATCAACGTAGAACTCAGCAGCACGGCAAGCTTCGCGGGAGGTAGGTCGTCGCGAACCACGCCCGCCTCGACGCAACCGGTGAGGATCTCAGTGAGCAGTTGTAGCTGTGGCGCATAGGATTTGACGAAGTCCTCCGGTCGGTCGATCTCGAGGCGCAGATGAAAGATCGTCAGAGCGCGGCCGCCGACGGTTTGAGACTCTGCGGCACGGGTCAGGTATGCGCGGCAGAACGTCTCTAGCTGGGCGAGAGGGTCCTTCGGGGCGAGTACCTCTTCGCGAAGGTCGTCGACAAATCTGCCGATCAGATTCTCGTACATGGCGAGGAGCAAGTCGTCCTTACCGTCGAAATACTGGTAGAACGCCTTGGTGCTGAGTTTGGACTTGTCGACTAGACGACGGATGGTGAAATCGAGGCGACCAGTCTCCTCGGCGAGTTCCATTGCGGCAGCCAGAAACTGGGAGCTGTGCGACAGGGCACGTGCACGTGCTGCACCAAGTGACCGTTCGACCGCGCGGTCCTGCCAGTCGCCGTGATCGTCGATCTGTTGCTTCGGCATGCTTGCAGGATACCGTTCTCCGTGGGGAGTACCGCGTTCTCCCGTGCGCTCTCACAGCGTGCGGAAGGCCCCGCCGTCGACCAGTAGTTGCGCGCCGTTCACGTAGCGTCCCGCGTCGCTGGCCAGGAAGAGGCACGGTCCAACCATGTCGTCGGGTGCACCTATGCGCTTCATCGGGTTCATTGCTCCTGCTGCCGAACGCATTTCGGGCGTCCACGCCTGCGCGATGTCGGTGTCGAACGCTCCAGGCAAGACGAGGTTGGCCCTGACCTTCGGCGCCCAGGCCCCGGCGAGCGCGAGCGTCATCGCGTTCAGCGCCGCCTTCGCCATGGCGTACGGCAGGTCCGTGGCGTCGGGGCGCAGCGTGCCCGCGGTGCTCACGTTGATGATCGCGCCGCCGTCGCCCTCCGCCATTTTGGTGCCGATCAGCGAGGACAGTCGAAACGGTCCGCGCGCGTTGACCGCGTGCACCTTGTCGTAGAGCTCCTCCGTGACGTCGGGCAGGCTGGGGTAGAGCGGCGACATGCCAGCGTTGTTGACAAGGACGTCGCATCGGCCGAACTCGCGATACACGGTGTCGACGAGGTCGTCGCACTCCGACCAGCGTCCGACGTGGCACGCGACGGCCAGCGCGCGACGGCCGGTTTCGTCGGCGATCGCGCGTGCCGTGGTCTCACACTTGTCGAGCTTCCGGCTTGCTACTACGACGTCGGCGCCTGCCACTGCGAAAGCCCGTGCGACGGTGGCTCCGATCCCACGGCTGCCACCAGTCACCACTGCGACCTTGCCGTCGAGTCGGAAGCGTCTCTCGATCGGTGTCGTGTCGGTCATCCTTCGAACCTATCGGCATCAATAGTTCAGGCCGCGCGCCGCCCACGTAGAGGGGAATTCGGGTCCTGGAAAGTTGGAGATCACCTAATGCGCCGACGGTCAGTACCTCATACTCAGACGAATTCGATGACCCCGCGAATGTTTCGTCCCGCGCGCAGGTCCTTCATGGCCTCGTTGATGTCGTCCAGCTTGTACTTCTGGGTGACGAGCTCGTCGAGCTTCAGATTGCCCGCTTCGTACATCGAAAGCAGCCGCGGCATCGCCTCGCGCGGGTTCATCTCGCCGTAGAGCACACCCTTGAGCGTCTTACACGAGCTGACCATGTCGGGAAGGATGAGCGGGATCATCATGTCGGTGATCTTCGCCATTCCCGTCAACACGCACGTGCCGCCCTTGCGGAGCAGCATCATCGCGACCATGACGAGATCCGGAGGCACGACGCCCGGCGTGAGGATGACGCGGTCGGCCATCACGCCCCACGTGAGCTCCTTGACGAGTTCGACCGCAGATCCGGCGTCGACGGCCGTGTGAGTGGCACCGAAGTTCGGCGCGACCTCCCGCTTGAATTCGTTGGGATCGACCGCGACGACGTGCTTCGCGCCCGCGGCGACCGCCCCCTGAACGGCGTTCATACCGATGCCGCCGACGCCGATCACCACGACGGTGTCGCCGATCTGCGTGCCGGCCGCGACCGAGCCCGATCCGAATCCCGTTGTCACTCCGCATGATACGAGCGAGGCTGCTTCCAGGGGAATCCAGTCGTTGATCTTGACCAGCGACCGCTCGGACGCGACGACGTACTCGGAGAACGTTCCGACTTGCATCATCGCCATCAGGTCTTCGCCGCCGTCCGGACCAGGCAGGTGGCGGCGCCGCGTCTTGTCGGTGGTCATGTCCTTGCTGTAGATGTCGGCGCCCACGTCGCAGAGGTAGGTGAAGCCGGTCGCACACCAACGACAGTTGCCACACGCGGGGAAGAACGAGATCGCCACGTGGTCACCGGGTTTGAGGGTCTTGACCTCGGGACCGACTTCTTCGACGACGCCCGATCCCTCGTGGCCGCCGAGCATGGGGAACCATTCGGGCACGGCCACGCCGGCTGCCCGCATCATGTCCTCCATGTCCTTGCTTGGGACGCTGTCACCCGAGTGAAAGTGCTCGTCGGAGTGACAGATGCCCGCATAGGCCATCTTGACGAGCACCTCACCGGCATGTGGAGCATCGAGTTCGACCTCGGTGACTTCCCAGTCCATGCCGACGCCGCGCAGCACTGCCGCCTTGGATTTCATCGAGGTCTCCTTCGTGGGGTGGAGCTGGTTAGGACGCCGGCCAGCCGACGGTCTTCGTTTCGGTGAAGATTTCGAGGCCTTCGATGCCGCACTGCCGTCCGATGCCGGACTGCTTGTATCCGCCGAACGGCGCATCGGCGCCATACCAGAGGCCGCCGTTGATTCCGAGTGTGCCCGTGCGGATTCGGCTCGCGACGCGCTTTGCGCGCTCGAGGTCCGAGGCGAACACCACGCCGGAGAGGCCGTAGATGGAGTCGTTGGCGATCCGGACCGCCTCGTCGTCGCCGTCGAAGCCGATGACTGATAGGACCGGGCCGAAGATCTCCTCCTGCGCGATGGTCATCTTGTTGTCGACGTTCGCGAACAGTGTCGGCTCGACGAAGTAGCCCTTCGGTAGATGCGTGGGCACGCCGCCTCCCATCACGAGGCGGGCGCCCTCCTCCTTGCCCTTCTCGATGTAGCCCAGCACCCGCTCCTGCTGTCGCTTCGAGACCTGTGGGCCCTGTAGTACCGATGGGTCGGTGGGGTCGCCGTACTTGTTCTGTTCCATTGCGGCCTTGACGATTTCGACAGCCTCGTCGTACCGGGAGTTCGGTACCACCAGCCGGGTCGGCATCGCGCAGCCCTGGCCCGCGTGCATCATGATGAACGCGCTTCCGCCGACTGCCGTCTCGATGCTCTCGTCATCGAGGATGAGGTACACCGACTTGCCACCGAGTTCGAGGAAGGTCGGTTTCAGGGTCTCCGCGGCGGCCTTCATGATGCGCTTGCCGGTCGCGGTCGATCCGGTGAAAGCGACCATGTCCACCAGGGGCGAGGTCGAGAGCACCTCGCCGACGAGGTGATCGGATGACGTGACGATGTTGATGACGCCGGGAGGGATGTCAGTCTGCTCGGCGATGATCCTGCCGATGCGCGTCGCGTTCCATGGCGTGTCGGGTGCAGGCTTTAAGACCAGGGTGTTGCCCATCGCGAGGATGGGCCCGATCTTGTTGAGGATGATCTCGAACGGGAAGTTCCATGGGGTGACGACGCCGACGACGCCGATCGGTTCCTTCCACACCTCGCGTGCGGCAGGCGTGCCCATTCCGAAGGCATCCTTATCGGGAAGCGTTCGCTTCCAAGGAAAGTCGCTGATCATTTGGGTCGGCCACGTCAGCGCTTCCCTGAGCGGAACGTCGAGCTGGGGACCGAAGGTGCTGAGCAGGGGACAGCCGACCTCGGCGATGAGCTCGTTGCGGATGTCCTCGCGTTCGGCTTCAAGCGCCGCCTGTAGCTGGCGCAGTCCGGCGGCGCGCAGTTCGCCGTTGCGGGACCAGTCGGTGTTGTCGAAGGCGTTCCGAGCCGCGGCGACAGCCCGCTCCATGTCGGCCCGTGTGCCGTCGGCCGTGCGGCCAAGGACCTCCTCGGTGGCTGGGTTGACGTTGTCGAAGGTCCTACCCGTTTCGGAGTCGACGAGCTTGCCGTCGAGGAGCATGCGTGATTCGTGCGTCATTCGTTGCCGTCCCTTACCACTGTCGAAGTTCCTTGACCGCTGCGGATGGCCGGGGGGCCAGGGTCAGGTAAGGAATGAAGCTACTCTTGCCGCATAGCATTACGGAATGCACCACTTCTGTAAGGTGGTCGGCGTCGATTAGGCCCCCCTTCATCTGGCCTTCTTCCATCCATAGCCGGATCGCCTTGTCCAACGTCTCGGGGTCCCAGTTCCTGTTGAACTCGGTCTGCGAGTCGCCGCTACCGCCGAAGCTGTCGCCGACGGCGAGCCTGGTGAACCCGATGCCGGGCTGCTCGATGCGCCACGCTTCGACCAGCTTGTCCAGTGCCGCCTTCGATGCCGCATAGGCCCCAAGTAGGGGCCACGGTGGGGTATAGGACGCGCTGAGCGACGACAGGTACACCGCGGAGCCGGCCGCGGCTGCCAAGTGTGGAGCGGCTGCGGCGGTGAATAGCGACGCCCCGGTGACGTTGGTCGCGAACAGCTGCGCCCACTGTTCGGCAGTGACGTCGGCGAGCGGTGAGAGCACGCCGACCCCCGTGGTGTAGACCAGCCCGTCCAGCCCGCCGAAGGCGTCGACGACGTCTGACACGGCCCGCTGGCACGACGCCGCGTCGGTGACGTCGCAGACGACGGCGGTCGCGCTGTCCCCTGCCTCCTTGGCGGCGTTCACCAGGCGATCGTGCCTGCGAGCGAGAAACGCGACACGCGCGCCCTTCTCAGCGAGGCCGACTCCAATGCATCGCCCGAGCCCGGATGACCCTCCGACGACGGCAATTCGGAGTGCGGGTGACTCAGTCATGGAGCTTCGCGCTCGGCGGGGTCATGTCCTCGGGATGCATGTTTCTCCTTCGGCAAAAGGTTGAGGGCACGTTATCAGAGTGAAGAAGAAGTATATGCATAATCGGAAACGGTCATTTTCAACTGGTCCGGAGATGGCTCAGTGTTCATTGAAAGAATCACCGTCGCAGTGCTTTTCGCGGCTGGACCGAGAAGCTGAGCAGTAGCCGGTCGAGTACCCTCGCCGCGCGCTGACGCGCCTTTGTCGGGTTCGGAGCGTGCGCCACCAGCAGCGACGCCTCCTCCAGTGCGGCAATGAGCATGTGCGTCAGCTCGTCGACCGGTTGCTCGTCGATGACGCCCTCCGATATCGCCTCCCTGACCATCTCGTTGATCAGCGCGATGCTGTTTCCCTCCTCGACCGCGCGCAACGTCTGCCAGCCCAACACCACCGGACCGTCCAACAGCATGATTTGCTGCACCTCGGGTTCGAGAGCCGACTCGAGAAAGCCGTGCAAGCCACGCGAGAGTCGCTCCCACGTGTCGGCGCCCGCTGGCGGTGCAGCCAGTGAGCGCAGTGTGAGGTCGCGTTCCACCTCTTCGAACACCGCTCGAAAGAGTTCCGCCTTGTCCTTGAAGTGGTGGTAGAAGGCGCCGCGGGTGCCCACTCCTGACTTGTCGACCAAGTCACCGATGCTGGTCGCGAAAAAGCCCTTGTCGACGAACAGCTCCCGACCGGCGTCGATGAGATCCCTTCGGGTTCGATCGCCGCGGGCGCGGCGCTCGTCCTCGGTGCCGCCCCGCTTCGCCATGTGGGAGATAGTAGCAACATTCATACTGAATGTTGCAGAGAGTCTGGCGTCCTACCGGACGATCCCGCGCACCTGCACGAGCCCGAGTCCGTCGTGTGACTTGAACCCCGGCGGGGCGTCACAGACGGCGGGGATCGAGTTCACGGGTTCCATCGCCGTCCAGGCGTAGCCGATGTAGCCGGGTTTGGCGTGTGCGCGGGCATCCTCGCTGCCTCGAAGGATCAGCTCGGTACCGGGATCGCCCTCGATCACGATGCGGTAGTGGTAGTACGGCTCCCAGTCGGGTCGAGGTTCGATGGCGTCATGGTCATCAAACGAGTACAGCTCGTGCAAGGTGATGAATGGCCTCTCGTCCACCCACGCCGTCCAGACGTGGTGCTGGGAAGCTACGGTCCCTGTCTTGATCACGCCCTTCAGGCCCGGCATGTCCATGTCCTCGGTCCCCTCATAGGGGATCTCCCGGGTGGCGAGGCCCAACTCGACGTCCGTCGTGAACCTGTCCACGGTCTTGCCCAATCCCTCCGCCACCATGGTCAGTGACTGCGCGAAGAGCGACCATGCGTCTGCGAACAGATTGCCCTTGGCGAACTCGTCCGGCGTCTTGCCGAATCCCATCTCGTCCAAGTACTTCAGGGTGTCCTTGTTGAAGGTCACCGCCTCGTAGATGTGGATGTGGTCGGTCTTGCCGACGATCCGGGCAAGCGTCAGAACCAGGAGGTCTGCGGCATAGCCGGGATGGATGCCACCCGCATGGAACGACGTGCCGCCTGCTCGGCATGCGGCATTGATCTTGTCGATGTCAGCACTGTTGGTCTCGGTGCGGTACCACCACGCTCCACCGGAGGCGACGACGTTCTTGCCGCCTCGCAGCAGCCGACAGACCTCGTCGACGTCTGACCAGAGAGGTGCGTAGAAGACGCAGTCGGCATCGAGTGCCTCTAGAGCGTCCTTGTCGGTGGTGGCGAGTACTCCGATCGGCGGAACGCCGACGAGCACGCCGGCGTCCTTGCCCACCTTCTCCGGACGATTGCACAGCGCTCCAACGACTTCGTAGGTGGAGTTGTGAGCAAAGTGGCGTAAGGCCAATGTGCCGACGTTGCCTAAGCCCCATTGGATTACGCGGTATCTCTTGTCGGTCGAGACGATCGGTCCTCCGTTGGCCATGGTCTGCGTCATCGCACCCTCTTTCGTTCGACGCTGACGCTAGCAGTGAGGCAGAAAGGCAATACGCACTTTTCGGAAATGTAAGTTTCCACCAGTTGGCCTGCCGTCGATGGCCAACATTCGTCATGTATGTTGCCAGTATGGCTGACGACGAGGTTCGCGCATTTGGCTCGGTGGCGCCGCTGAAAGTGGGGCTGCTCAACGACTATCCGACGAAGTCGGACACGGACAGCGACACCATCGCCGCCCTTCGGCTGGTCTTCGACGAAGCGTTGGCGGCCGGGCTCGTCGATCGTCCGATCGAACTGGTTCAGCGCAACGTGGTCGGCTTGCCGAACGGCACCTATCAGGCGGTGGAACGCGCCTACGACGAACTCGTCGAGGAGGGCTGCCTGGTGATCTACGGTCCCTGGGTCTCCGACAACGCGGTGCCATTGGGCAGCCACGTAGAGAAGGTCGCGAAAGTGCCGAACATCATCCTGTCGGGATCGGAGGGAGCGCTCGGCGAGTGGTGCTTCGCGTTGAACAACGGGTCCATGCCAGAGGAACCCGTGATGCTGGCCGCGGTGCTGCTCGGCGACGGGCGATCAAGGATCGCCATTGCCTACGAGGCGTCCCTCATCGGAAAGGAGTACCTCTCCTTCGCCGAAAAGGCATACGCAGCAGCCGGTCTGAACGTGGTGACGACCATCGCGATTCCTCAAGTCGAAGCCGACAAGGCCGAGACGGTGGCCGCGCTGCGCGCGACGGAGCCCGACGCATTGGTACACGTGGGTTTCGGGCACGGCCTCTGGGGCTTCACCGATGCGCTCCGCGCGGCCGGTTGGGATCCGCCGCGATACACGACGACTGCATTCGAGATGGCCCACATCAATGCCGAATGGATGCGACACCTTTCCGGTTGGATCGGCCTGGACAGCTACGACGCGCGAAACGAGGTCGGCCAAGCCTTCCTCGACCGCTTCGAGGCGCGTTACGGCCGGCGACCAGAAAACTCGATGCCGCTGCTGAGCCACGATGCCGCCACGGTGATCACCCGCGGGCTGGCGGCGGCGCGGCCGCTCACCGGCGAAGGCGTCAAGCACGGCATCGAACAGGTCAAGCTGGTTCCATCGGCTAGCGGCGCCCCCGGCACCTTTCTACGGTTCGGCCGTTTCATCCGGCAGGGCTGGATGGGAACGGATTACCTGATCGCCAGGCGGGTGCTGCCCGATGGCAGTACGCACGTATTCCACTCAGCCCCAAGCGAACACATGTCAAGAGCGGTTGGCGTCGCTACTCGCTAGTTGGATCGCCCCGAACACCGGCGCGGTCACGATTCCCGGCGGCTGCGCCAAGACGTCACGAATGGCACGGACGGCGCTCATGCCGATCATCAGGTGCCCCGGCTGGGCATGTTGCCCGGTCGGGGCCACGCCATCCCAGCCGACGTCGAGCTGAAGCTCGAAGCTCGGCATTCCCTTGATGACGGCACGGATGAGCGGCGCTTTCTCGCCCTCGGCGAGCGGTTTGAGGCCCCATTGCGGTAGGTCGCGGGTGAGTACCCATTCCTCGTGGATCGCCAGAAGGGGACGGCCCGACCAATGGCCGACCCAGGAGAATCTCTGCCCAACAACGGTTCCCGCCTCGATGGTGCCAACCAGAACCTCGATGTCGTGGGGGAGCGTGGTGGCGTCGACGGTCACCTCGATGCTCGACAGCGTGATGCCGAGGACGTCGGCCGTGGCGTTGAGCGTCTGGCGGTAGGCCATGTCGAGCTTCTTGATGATCGGGGAATCGGCGCTGACGTCCTCTGGCGGCCGCCCCATGCCCATCAGGTCGACCAGCATGGGCCTGCTGTCGACGGCCGAGACGTCGGTTGCCTCGTAGAGGTCGATGCGGTCGATCGACTTCGACAACCCGGTGACCGTCGCGACGAGCCGTTCGAACATGAAGCCGGGGTTCTCGCCCGCGGCGTGGAAGCGCGAGCTTCCTGCCCGGCAGGCCGCCACGAACGCCGCCTCTGTCTCCGCGCCGTAGGTCGGCAGGTGGTTGTACGACGTCGTGGTGATCACGTTGGTACCCGCTGCGAGCAGTCGGCAGATGTCTTCGGCGTTCGTCTCGACTGCGTGCGCCTTGCTCGCGGCGTGGATGACGACGTCGGCACCGAGCGCCAGGATCTCGTCCTTGTCCGTGGTGGCCAGCACGCCCGTCGTCGGCGGCAGTCCGCAGAGCGCGCCCGCGTCCTGACCAGCCTTGGCCGGGTCGTACACCAGCAAGCCCACCAATTGGAAATCAGGATTCTCAATGAGCTCTTCCAGTGCTGCTCGGCCGACGGCCCCCGTGGCCCACTGAACTACTCGAATAGCCAATCGAACGCTCCTGGTTGCGGTTTCGCTTCGGCATGACTGCTAGGCAGATCAACCTACACCATGTACGTTTTCAACCACCAGGATGTATGTTGAGCGCCACGCACGTGGGAGGAGCCGATGGATGATGGAGCCGGCAACCGTTGAAGAGCTCGAACAGAGCATTCGAGACGCACAGGAGCGATTCAACGTCGGCATGGGCGCCGACGGCGACGCCACCCCGTATCCGCTCCTCAAGGAGCTGCGCGAACAGTCCCCCGTCCACGCGGGTTGGCCGGAGATGGGCATGATGGGCAACTCGGGCGATGGGCCGCCGACGTTCACCGCCTACTCGTTCGAGGCCGTCAAGGCGGTTTTCACGGACAACCTAACCTTCAGCACCCGCTGCTACGAGGACATCGTCCGACCGCTGCAGGGGCCGACGATCCTGGAGATGCAGGAACCTGAGCACGCCGTGTATCGCAAGCTGCACGAGTTCGCCTTCGCGCGTTCGTCCATGAAGCGTTGGGACGCCGAGCTCGTCGGCCCGTTGGTCGACAACGCAATCGCGAAGTTCAAGGATTCCAAACGGGCCGATCTCGTCGACAAGGTCTTCATGCCGATCCCCGTGCGAGTGATCGCCGCACTGCTGGGCCTCCCTGACTCGGACGTGCTCTGGTTCCACCGCTTGGCCATCGACCTGCTCGGCTTCAGAGGCGACATGGATGGCGCGATGGCGGCATCGGCGGAGATGAAGGAGTACTTCGTCGGGATACTTGCCGAGAAACGTCGGTCGCCTCGAGACGACATGGTCTCGATCCTCGCCTCGTCCGAAGTCAACGGCGTGAAGATGTCCGACGAGCAGATCTACGGGTTCATGCGCAACCTCTTGCCTGCCGGTGCGGAGACCACCTCGCGCTCCACCGCCACCCTTGCGATGGCGCTGCTGACTCATCCCGGCCAACTCGACGCGGTGCGCAACGATCGCGACCTGTTGCCACAGGCGATCGAGGAGGGCATCCGGTGGGAGACGCCGCTGCTCAACTTCATGCGAGAGGTGACGTGCGACACCGAGTTGGGCGGGGTGCAGATCCCGAAGGGTGCAACCATGATGCTGAGCCTAGGCAGTGCCAACCGTGACGAATCCCGGTGGGACGACCCGGACCGATTCGACATCTTTCGAGAACGAAAGCCGCACATTGGTTTTGCCCACGGTGCACACGTATGTCTTGGCATGCACCTGGCCCGGCTGGAGAGCATGAAGATCTTCAACGCACTGTTCGACGAACTTCCAGGCCTGCGCCTCGACCCCGACTCGCCACCCCCTTACGTGACCGGCACGATGTTCCGATCGCCTCCGCGGCTCGACGTGGTGTGGGACTGAGGGTCAGCCGATGACGCGCGTAATCCAGTGGGCCACCGGCATCACCGGGATGATGTCGCTTCGGCACGTGATCGGTCGCCCCGACCTCGAGCTTGTCGGGGTTCGGGTCTACGACCCGGCGAAGTCGGGTGTTGATGCCGGAACGCTCTGCGGAACAGATGAAGTCGGCGTCACGACGACCGACGATCGCGACGCGATGTTGAAGACCGACGCCGACGTGGTCCTCTACATGGGCAAGGTGGAGACCGACACCGAGGGCTGTTTCGCCGACGTCTGCGATCTTCTCGCGTCGGGCAAGAACGTGGTGGCCACGGGTAGTCGGTTCACTCATCCTCGCTCGCTGCACGAAGCCCTTGCCGAATCCATCGAAAGCGCTTGTCGCGCAGGGAATTCGTCGTTCCTGGGGCTCGGGTTGTACCCGGGATTCTTCGGGGAGTCGCTGGGGCCAGTTCTGTCGCGGCTGACCCAGAGCACCAGCCACATCAGCGTGCGCGAGGTCCTGAACTATTCCACCTACGCCAGCCACGACCTGGTCTTCAATGCCATGGGCTTCGGCCACGCGCCCGACGACACGACGCCGCTGCTGAGCAACACGGAGTATGCGGCGAGCGCCTGGATCGGCAGCGCCACCGTACTGGCGCAGGCGCTTGGACTAGAGATCCACTCGGTGGAGGGCTTCCGTGAGGTCGCGACGACGCCGCGTGCGTTGACGGTCGCGGCGGGTGAGATCCCGGCGGGCACCGTCGGGGCCATGCGGTTCGGCGTCGAGATCGATTGCGGTAAGACGACGATGTCGGTCGAGCACCTCACCAGGATGGCGGATGATCTGGCCCCCGACTGGCCGACCGAAATCGGCTACGAAATCGTGTTCGAGGGCGAGCCAAACTTGCGCTTGCACATGGTCGTCGGCTCCCACGACGAGGATCACGCCGCGCAGGGTTGCCTCGCTACCGCGATGCACGCTATCAATGCCATACCCACCGTGCTCGCCGCCGAGCCCGGCCTTTACGACTTGTCGACCATCGCGCCATTCGTCGCGCGCTGGACCAATCGATGACGCTTCGGGTCATCCTCATCGGCACCGGCGGCGCATCAGTAGCGTCCGGAAGGGGCTTGTATCAGCGATGACCGAGATCTCGTTCGTCGACCGCGTCGCGGTCGTCACTGGGGGTGCCAGAGGGCTGGGGGCGGCCTACTGCCGCGAGTTGGCGAGCCGTGGAGCGGCACTCGTCGTGCACGACAACGGCGCCGACACTGGTGGCCGCGGCCATGACCCGGCGCCTGCACGCGACGTCGCGGCTGCGATCGTGGCCGAGGGTGGTCGTGCGGTGGCGTGTGTGTCGGACGCCAGCACCGAGGGGGGCGGCAGAGAGGCCGTCGAGTTGGCGGTTCGGGAGTTCGGTCGGTTGGACGTCGTCGTCGCAAACGCAGGCATCATTCACGATGACCCGCTAGAGGATTGGCCGACGGAGCGGTTCGAGGCGCTGTTGCGCCACCACCTCCTCGCGGCATTCCACGTCGTGCGTCCTGCCTTCGCGGTGATGAAACGGGCGGGCTACGGCCGACTCGTCTTCGTGTCCTCCGCGGCGGGAGTATTCGGCCAGCCAGGTCTAACGGGCTACGCCACGGCCAAGACTGGGATGCTTGGCTTGATGAACGTCGCCGCGCTGGAAGGGGAACAGTTCGGCATCACCGCCAACGCGATCATGCCGATGGCGGGTACGCGCATGGCGGTTGCGCTGATGAGAGAGGCTGCCGAGACCGAGGGCGGGCGTGCTTTTCTCGACGGTCTGCGCGTCGACCAGGTTGCACCGGTCGTTGCGTACTTGGCCAGTGAGGCGTGCACGGACACGCACACGGTGCTCAGTGCGTTCCTTGGAAGGGTGGCGGCGGTCCAAATCGGTGTCACTCGCGGCTGGACCAGTCCCACCGGCAGCCTGAGTGCCGAGGACGTCGCTGCGCATCTGCCCGAGATCACCGATCCCGCAGGGCTTTTGGTACCCGGTTCGATCTTCGATGAGATGGCGATCGACTCGCTGACTCCGTGATGACGATCGACATCGCCCATGCAGTTCCGCACGACGGCCTGGCTGCACTGTCGTATCGCTATGCGGCCGCGGTCGACCATCGCGACGTGGCTGCACTCCTGGGTGTGTTCGACTCGGAGGCGACGTTGCGCGCGCATCCAGTAGATCGCAACCCGATGGTCGTGTCGACGCACCGCGAACTCCCGAAGATAATCGAGGCGGTCAAACATTGGCCGCGCACCTTCCACGTGGTGGGCCAGCAGTTGTACCAGCTGACGGGTCGCAGTGCCGAGGGAGAGATCTATTGTGTGGCACATCATTTCAGCTCGCCACAACCGGGCGTGGGCGACGACTACGTGATGTACATCAGGTACCTCGACGCCTACGCGCAGATGTCCGACGGCCGCTGGCTCATTACCGCGCGCGACGTCGTGACCGACGCGGTCGAGCGTCGCGACGTCACCGCGGGTGGGCCGTGAGCACGGCAACGGAGTCAGACGTGGTAGTCGTACCACTTCAGATATCCGCCCGCGTCGACGCGGAACTGCGTGCCGGTCACGTACCGTGCTTCATCGGAGGCCAGCCACAGCACGGCATTGCTGATGTCCTCGGGCTCGACATAGGGAATCTTCATCGCCTGCTGCACCGTGAACACGAGTTCCGCGTCCTCGCGGGTGGGACGTTCGAGGTCGGGCCGGAACACCCGGTACATCGGATCGCTGTGCAGCATCGCGGTGTTGACGTTGGTCGGATGGACGATGTTGGCCCGGATGCCCCGGGGAGCGAGTTCGGTCGCCAGGTCGTGTACGTAGGCAGATAGTGCGCGCTTGGAGTGGACGTATGCCGTGCCACCCGGATCTTGGCCCGGGTCGTCCTTCTTGGCGAAATCCATCATCGCAGAGGTCGATCCGATCGCGATGATCGAAGCGCCCTCGGTCAAGTGCGGTAACGATTCCTGAATGGCATTGATCGATCCGACGAGGTTGGTGTTGATCACGTCGGACCACGCCTGGAGTTCGGGCTTTCCCTCGGCACCCATCACCCCCGCTTGGGCCACGACGATGTCGAGCCCGCCCAGCGTAGCGATCCCGCTCTCGATCGCGGTGCGGAGTTGGGCGGCCTCACGCACGTCGGCCTGAGCCGTTACCGCCTTGCGGCCAGCCTTCTCGATCAGCCGCGCGGTCTCCTCCAAGTCCTCGGGGCGAGACAGCGGATACGCGATGGTGCTGACGTCGTGACAGATGTCGACCGCGATGATGTCTGCGCCCTCCTCTGCGAGGCGGACGGCATGGGAGCGTCCCTGCCCGCGTGCGGCACCCGTGACGAATGCGACCTTTCCCTCGACCCGACCCGCGGTCATCCCCGCCGACCCGTCGATGCCGGTGTCTCGAGGTGGTAGAGGCGGGCCGCGTTGTCGCCCATCAGGTTTCGACGCACCTGCGGGTCCTCGATACCAGCGAGCGCCTCCGCGGCGAGCTCTAGTCCATTCGGATAGGTGCACGTCGGGTGCGGATAGTCGGTTTCGAACATGATGTGTTCGGATCCGAGTGCTTCGATGGCTGCTTCAAGTCCGGTGCGTTCGAACCAGAAGCAAGCGTGGATCTGGCGCTTGAAGTACTCGGATGGAGCCATGCTCAGGTAGTCCAGGGTACCGGGGGGCAGCTCGTTGGCCTGGTGGTCCACGGCCTGCATGAAGAAGGGGAACCAGCCGACGCCGCTTTCGACCGACACGATCTGCAGCGCCGGATACCGTTCCAGCACGCCGGAGAAGATCATGTTCGCAAGGCACGACGCATTGTTGAGGTACAGCATCGCCGAGCCGACGGCCAGCTTCTGGTCCATCCCGAGCGACGGCCAGCCCACGGTGCCGAACCAGGCGATGTCGGATTCTGCCGCTCCGATGTGAAAGTTCACCGGCATGCTCAAGCTGCTACAGACTTCCCACAGCGGATTCCAATAGGGCTCACCCAGATCGGGGAGGCCATGCGCGTGCGGCGCGGTCGTGGTGTTGATCCCGCGCAGTCCCATTGCGTGGACTCGCTCGACCTCCGCGACGGCCACGTCGACGTCCCACCACGGCAAGGCGGCCATCGGCACGAGGCGGCCGTTGGAATCACTCTGCATCTCCGCCATGGCGTCGTTGAAGATGGTTGCGGTCAGGAGCCGGAGCTCGGGGTCCGCCAGTTTCGCAAAGGTTTGTCCACCAAGACCGAAGGTATTCGGATAGATGATCTGCGCCCCGATGCCGAGCTCGTCCATCGTCGCCAGGCGTTCGGTAGCGGAGTACGCGCCCGCGTGTACGTCCTCGATGCCGAGGCCGAAGAACTGCGTACCGAAAACCTTTGAGCCATCGGCCTTGACCACGGCCGCGCCGCCCGCCTTGCTCAGCTCCTTGCCGTCGACGATCCACGTGGGGGTGCCGTTGGCATCGGGTTTGACGCACGGAACGCGATCGCGGAAAGCGGCAGGTGCGCGCGAGGTCCAGAGGTCGTGAGGTTCGGTGAGATGCGTGTCGGCGTCGATGACGTACACGTCGTCGAACAGTGCAGGTACGGGCATGCGTTGCCTCCAAGGGACAGAAAGCGCTCTAAGCCAAAATGATTGAGGACTTGTTAACAGTCTAGGCGATACTGTAAACCTAGATTCTCAATATCGAAAGGACCGATTATGGCCATCCCTTCCCGTGCGCGCGTTGGCGGCGTCTTGGAGGGAATCAAGGTCCTCGACCTCACCGACGGCATCGCTGGCGCGATCACGACCATGCTTCTCGCAGATCAGGGAGCCACGGTCACCGCGATCGAACCCCGCGCAGGCAACCCGATCCGTGCAATGTCGGGCGGGTTGGTGTGGGCGCGATCCAAGCGCAGCGCAGTCTTCGACCTCGAAGACTCCGCGGACCGTGCGGCCGTGCGCGATCTGGCAGGGAGCGCCGACGTCGTCGTTGACAGCTTCAGGCCGGGCGAGGCCGAGCGCCTCGGCCTCGACGGCCCGACACTGTGTGCTGAAACTCCGACGTTGGTGCACTGTTCGATCACCGCGTATGGACGCGCCAATCGGCACGCCGGTCGGTTCGACGATCCAGCCTTGGTCGCCGCCCGCACCGGTTTGATGTGGGAGTCGCGAGGTTGGCCGGGCGGTGCCATCGCGCGGATGAGCGGATTCCCGCCCGTCAACCCGGATCTGGAAGTGCCCGAGGGTTGTTTCGACGGCGCCGACCGGCGCGGCCCGCTGTTCCCGTATACGCCGATTCCCGCTCTCGGCGCGGCTTACCTTGCCACCACGGCGATTTCGGCGGCGTTGTACGTCAGGTCCAGGACCGGAGTAGGCCAACGAGTCCACACTTCGCAACTACAGGGTGTCCTCGCGGCGACATGGGGTGCCTGGCAGCGCGCCCGAGCGGCCGATGCTCCGGGCTACGACACCTGGATCTTCGACTCCCGGGGAATGCGGGGAATGTTCGAGTGCGCCGACGGACGCTGGGTCTGTTACTGGGTGCCCACGCCGGCCTTCGTTCTGGGAGCCTCCGCGGGCGACGTGCTGGCGTCTAGCGACGAAACCAGGCCGGTAGCAGAGGATCCGTCCAGGATCTTGCCCGATCCCAACGAACTCATCGTGCTACATCACTACTTCCCCGCGATGGCGGCGGCGTTCAAGAAGTTCCCTGCCGGCGATTGGGTACGGGTCGCCGCGGAGGTTGGCGTCGCGCTTCAACCGGTTCGTAGCCCAGAGGAAGCGCTTGCCGATGAGGCGCTGCTGGAGTGCGGATCGGTGCTGTCGGTGCCCATTGAGGGACTTGGCGACGTCCGCCAGGTGGGAATCGCGTACCGGCTGAGCAACCGGCCCGCGCCACCGCCCGTCGCCCCGCCTGCTCTCGATCGCGACGGGGCGGACGTGCGAGCCGAGGTTGGCCAAACTCCGCGTCGTGGCCAGGCCGCAATCGAATCGAGCCACGGTGGTGGGTCGCCGTTGGCCGGCGTCACCGTTCTGGACCTCGGCCTCGCGGTCGCGGGGCCGTGGGGCACGCAATTGCTGTCAGACCTCGGCGCCGACGTCATCAAAGTCAACCGGCTCTACGACCAGTTCTGGCACAGCACGCACATGGCGATGGCGTGCAACAGGGGAAAGCGCAGTGTCGCAGTCGATCTCAAGCACCCCATGGGGCGTGAGGTTCTTCGCCGCCTCGTTGCAGCAGCCGACGTCGTGCACCACAACATGCGCCCCGATGCGGTGCGCAGACTCGGCGTCGACTACGAGTCTCTGCGGCACCTGAATCCGCGGCTGATCTATTGCCAGACCACGGGATTTGATCCCAGCCGGGCTCATCTACCCGGAAACGATCAGACAGGCGCGTCGCTCGCCGGGGTCGCCTACGAGGATGGCGGCTGCGCCGACGGCGGACGCCCGATCTGGAATCTGACCTCGCTGGGCGATGTCGGCAACGGGTTCCTCTCGGCGATTGCCGTCGTGCAGGCGCTGTTCGACCGCGAGCTGACGGGGCGTGGCCAGCTCGTCGAGACGTCGATTCTCGATGCCCAGCTGCTGAATTCGTCGTACGCCTGGCTCGCCGGTGATGGCACCCCAGCAGAGCGTCCGCGGCTCGACGCGATGCAGTTTGGCACGGGCCCGTTTCACCGGCTCTACGAAACTGCGCAGGGGTGGCTGTGCATCTCCACGGCCGACGCCTCGGCGCAGTCGCGTTGCCTGGCCATGCTCGACTGCGACCAGCTGTCGGACTCCGATGACGTCGTGGCCACCATGTGTGCGGCGCTTCGCACTGCCGATGCGCACACGTGGTCCGTCCGACTGGACGCTGTCGGCGTGCCCAACGAAGTCTGTTCCGACACGTTCGCCCTCGAACTGTTCGATGACCCCGACCTGATCGCGAGCAGGTTCGTCACCGGGTATCCCCAGCCCATAGTCGGTCATCTCGAGCAAATGGGCGTGCTGTTCGATTTCTCCGCCACTCCGACCCGCATAGCGGGCGCCCCCTTGGTCGTGGGTGACAGCACCAAGGCGGTACTCGCCGAGTTTGGCTTCGGCAGCGACGAACTCGCGGATCTCGAAGCCGCACGGGTCATTCTGGACACCGAGAACGGATGATTCGAACTAGTACTGGTCTGGCGCCCAGCCTCGCAGCAAGTTCTGCTCGATGAACTGGCGAACCACCGCGGGATCCATCATGTCGAGATATGCCGGGGGCGTGGTCACCAGGGAAAAGATGAGACGCGCGAACATCTCGGCCGCGACGAGTGTGGGAAGGTCGTCTCGAAGTTCGCCGGTTGACTTTGCTCGGTCGATGCGGGTAGCGAGCATGTCGACACAGCGCGCCAGCAGGACCTGCGAGTCAGTGGTCATGAGGCGTGCGGCTTGTTCGATGTCGACGTCGAATCCGATTCCTTCGAATTCCCTACCGGTACAAACGTATTCCCCCGCGCGACAACACTGTTCGGCAAACGAGTCCCCGCCGTCCATGTACGCGCCGAGGGCTGCGTAGAACCTGTCCGACACGTGTTCGGCGGTCGCCTTGATGACGTCGTCACGGTCGCGAAAGTACTGGTAGAAGGTTACCCGTGAGACGTCGGCCACCCGGCTGATGTCAGCGATCTTGAGGTTGGCCGGGCCGGCGGCGACCAGACACTGCCAACACGCGTCGATGATCGATTCGCGCGTCGCGACGCGGGCGGCCGTCAGCGGAGGCGAGTGGTAATCATCGGGCACCGAATCACACTGGAGCAGTGGGCTAGATGAGTCAAGCTAGGTGCGAGGCGACCAACAAGGGACGGTCATGAGCGCCATCCACCGCCTTCGAATGTCGGTTGGCCGACCGCAGGCCGGGCTAGCGCGGCCAGTGAGGGAGACGCGATCGGGTCAACCGTCGGCCCCGGAACAATCCCGCTTTTGCTCTCGCGCGTAGCACGCTGTCGTAGGGTATGGCCAAATCATAGAATGTCTGCGATCCTCAAAAGGTCGATTCGACCTGCGAGGAGAGAAGTTGCGTTGGCGATATGGGCCTCGAAGCGGGCGTCGATAGTGCGCGGTGATCGCGTATCGGAGACATCGCGTGCTCGTTGACGATCAGCGCGAGAGGCTCGCTCGTACGGTGGGTCATCTGCTGGCCAACGACACGCAGTTCGCTGCGGCGCTGCCCGACCGGGACGTCTGTGAGGAGGTCGTTGGCGGCGAACTCGGCTGGGTCGAGCTGATTCGCAAGGTGTCGCAGGGGTATGCCGACCGGCCGGCGCTGGGGCATCGCGCCACGGAAGACGTCACCACCGCCGACGGACGACGGTCCCTGAAGGTGCTGCCCCGATTCGACACCATCACATACGCCCAGCTGTGGCGCGGGGTCACGGCCACCGCCGCTGCGCTTGTCGACGGACTCGTACAACCGGGTGACCGCATTGCCACGCTCGGCTTCTGCAGTGCCGACTACACGACCATCGACATGGCGGTGCCTCTGCTCGGTGGAGTGTCGGTGCCCCTGCATGCGGGTGCACCAGCGGCTCAATTGTTGGCAATGGTCGAAGAGACCGAACCGTCCGTGATCGCCTGCAGCGCCGAGTACCTCGACGTCGGCGTCACCCTCGCACTCGAAGGCTCTCCGCCGAATCTCGTCATCGTCTTCGATTACCACGCGGAGGTGGACGACCACTGCGAGGCATTGGGCGCGGCTCGCAACCGCCTCGCAGAGGCAGACAGCTCGATCGTCCTGGAGACTCTCGCGCAGACCATCGACCGCGGATCTGGATTGCCGGTGCCGCCAGACCCTGCGTCCGACGACGACCGGCTCGCGGTGATCGTCTACACGTCCGGAAGCAGTGGAAGTCCCAAGGGCGCCATGCAACCCGAGAGTCTAGCCAAGTCGGTGTGGACCGTAACGGCGGCGGTCCTGGTGGAACGGGGCTTTGCGCTTCCGGCCATCACCCTGAACTACATGCCCATGAGCCATACTGCAGGCCGCGCGATGCTGTACTCGACTCTCGGGGCAGGCGGTACGGCGTACTTCGCTGGCAGTAGTGACTTGTCGACCATCCTGGAAGACTTGGCCCTGGTACGTCCCACCCAACTCAACTTCGTGCCCCGAGTGTGGGAAATGTTGTATCGGGAGTTCACCAAGCAGCGCCAAAGGCGCCCCGATGACACCGACGAGGCGATCCTTGCCGACCTGCGAACCCGCGTCCTCGGTGGACGATACGTCTCGGCGCTGACCGGCTCGGCCCCCATCTCCGACGAACTCGCGGGTTGGGTGGAGACGTTGCTGGACTCACATCTCATTAATGCGCTGGGAGCAACCGAATCGGGTTCGGTGGTCATTGACGGCAAGGTGCAACGGCCGCCGGTCACCGATTACAAGCTTGTCGACGTGCCCGAACTCGGCTACTTCAGCACGGACCGGCCGCATCCACGGGGCGAGCTCTTGATCAAGTCGCGCACGCTGTTTCGTGGCTACTACAAGCGAGCCGAGCTAACCGCGGACGTGTTCGACGCGGACGGATTCTTCCGAACCGGAGACGTCGTTGCAGAGATCGGACCTGACGAAGTTCGATACGTCGATCGCCGCAACAACGTGATCAAGCTTTCTCAGGGCGAATTCGTCACGGTGTCCAAGCTCGAGGCGATATACGTCAATTGCGATGCGGTGGAACAGATCTATGTGTACGGCAATGGCGAGCGATCCTACCTGCTCGCCGTCGTCGTGCCTTCGAGCAAGGTCCTCGCCGAAGGCCACTCCGCCGAACTCAAGCCCGTGATCCTGCGATCACTTCGCGATGCGGCGCGGTCAGCCGGACTCGAACCCTACGAGACTCCGCGCGACATCATCGTGGAATTCGAACCCTTCACCCTCGACAACGGCTTGCTCGGCGGTGTCCGGAAACCGTCCCGGCCGAATCTCAAGAAGCGCTATGCCGACCAACTCGAAGAGCTATACGCGGAGCACGAAGGGGCCGAAAGCGCTCGGCTGCAGAAACTTCGCGAGGAGGGCGAGAGTCGCTCCGTGGTCGACACCGTCTGTGCCGTGGCGGGCACGCTATTCGGAGCGGCGCTCGAGTGCGCGCCTGCCGATGCTCACTTCTCCGACCTCGGTGGTGACTCGCTGTCGGCGTTGACATTTGCGAGCCAACTCGAGCACGTGTTCTCCATCGAGGTCCCGGTGGGCGTCATCATCAGCCCGACGAACGACATGCAGAGCATCGCCGACTACATCCAAGGCCGTCGCGAATCGAGGTCAGGCGGGCCGACCTTCAACTCCGTGCATGGTGCCGACACCTCCGAAGTGCATGCGTGCGAGCTCGCGCTCGACAAGTTCATCGATGCCACCACGATCGACGGCGCGGCCACCCTCGAGGGTCCACACTCTGATGTTCGCGCAGTGTTGTTGACGGGTGCGACCGGATATCTCGGACGATTTCTGTTGTTGGACTGGCTCACTCGCATGGATCTCGTGGGTGGAACGGTGATCTGCATTGTTCGTGCGAAGGACGAAGAGACGGCACGACGACGACTCGAGGACGTGTTCGACTCCGGTGACCCGAATTTGTTGGCCCGCTACCGGTCCTTGGCAGCCAAAGGGCTCGAAGTTCTCGTCGGCGACAAGGGCGAGGCTCATCTCGGTATGGACGGTCCGACGTGGCGGCGGCTGGCCGATACCGTCGACCTGATCGTCGACCCGGCTGCGTTGGTGAATCACATGCTGCCGTACCGCCAGTTGTTCGGCCCGAATGTCGTTGGCACGGCAGAACTTATCCGCCTCGCGCTGACCACTCGGCAGAAGCCGATCGCGTACGTATCGTCGGTTGGCGTCGGCGCCGCGATTCCGGCGGGCCAGTTCACCGAGGACGCCGACGTGCGTGGCGTCAGTGCGACTCGACGGCTGGACGAGGAGTACGCGAGCGGTTATGTCACCAGCAAGTGGGCAGGCGAGGTCCTCCTCCGTGAGGCGCACGACCTGTGCGGTCTGCCAGTGGTCGTGTCCCGCTGCGACATGATCATGGCGGAGCCCAAATATCGCGGACAACTCAACGTGCCCGACATGGTCACGCGACTGATCCTCAGCATTGCAGCCACAGGGCTCGCACCGGAGTCGTTCTACCAACGCGACACGGACCAGAGCAGGCCGCGAGCCCACTTCGATGGCTTGCGCGTGGATTTCGTCGCGCAGGCCATCTCGACGTTGTTGCCCTCGGCTGACGGTGAGCTCAACGGGTTTCGGACCTTCCACGTGGTCAACCCGCACGACGATGGAGTGAGCCTCGACACCTTCGTTGATTGGATGGTCGAGGCTGGCTGCCACGTCGAGCGCATCGCCGACTATGCGCAGTGGTTCGAGCGGTTCGAAGTGGCATTGCGCAACCTGCCCGAACGGCAGCGCCAGGCCTCGCTGCTGCCGCTCCTTGCCGCCTACCGGTGTCCCCAGCGGGCGGTAAGCGGGTCGTTTGCGCCGACCGATCGATTTCGAAAGGCAGTGTTGGACAACGGCATCGGCGTCAACGGCACCATTCCAAGCATTGACCGATCGACCATCGAGAAGTACGTGTCCGACCTAGAGCTGCTGGGCCTGCTGCACCTGCGGGCCTAGCACGTGTCCGTTCTGCACTTTCCGCTGATTCGAACGAGAAGGAGAGCTCCATGTACGAGATCATCGAATTCGAAGTCACCAGTCAGAAACCCACTTTGGATCACTACCGGCGTGACTGGCGTCCCGATTCGGCCCCAGGATTGTGCGGCATCTGGCTGGGCGGGGTTGTCAGCGACTCGGCGGGCAACGACTACTGGGGGGTGCGCGGATGCGACGACTTCGTCCCGGGGATGACCCACGTGGTATCGCCGATCTGTGGATTCCGATCCCTGCAGAAGGGAATGGACGTCGATGCCCCACACCTGTTCCCTGAGTACGCGACGCTCGACTGGTTCGAACCCATGCAGTTGCTCGACGACGGACGCGGTGTGCAACTGACTTATCAAAGCGGCCGAATCGAGCGGGATGCCGACGGTTTTCACTGGTACGACGCCAGCAACCGGTGGGAGCTCCACGGCCGGACGGTGAGTGACATCGTCTTCACCCACGTTTCACCACAGGACGGAATCGATGCCGACGTCTACTACCGGCACGAGCTGATGTACGCCACCGGGAAGGTCAACGGTGTCGAGGTGTCCGGGTACGCTCACCAGGACTTCGCCTACGGCCCGGCCGGGACGATCTACACCGAGCTGCCAATCGTGCGGCATCTGCAGGGGATGTGGGTGTCGTGGTTGCACGAGTTCGCCGACGGGGAGCTCGGCGGTGGCAGCTTCTGGCAGGGGCGAGACGGCGTGTCCTTCGGGCCGGGCTATCAACTCAAAGACGGTGTCACCACGACGCACGAGGACGTCGTCGCCAAGCCGACCTTCAACGATGGGGGAAGGCTCGTCGGTCTCGATACGTCGATGGGATCCGATGTCTACACCATGTCGTTCGACGCCAGCGGTAGCCCGCTGCACACGTTTGGTCCACTGACGAGCAGCCCGTCCGGAAAGGACATCGCGCGAAGTTGGTGTTGGACGGAGTACGGGGGCAACATGATCACCCCCGAACTCATGGACATGGCGAACACCGTCTACGCGCTTGCCAGGGGGTGCTGACCGATGACGCTGCCATCCAAGGCCGAAGTCAAGACCTACAGCGAGGATTTGAAGAACTGGGGCAGGTGGGGCCCCGATGATCAACTCGGGGCGCTGAATCTCATTGCGCCCGAACACCGGACCGCCGCCGCACGCCTGGTGACGGAAGGGCGCACCGTCTCGTGCTCCCGCGATCTCGTCACCGCCTATGGCCATCCGGACAACTGCGCTCAAATGTATTACGTCGCAAGCGGAGAGCGTGTCGGGCCCGCCGACGGCGCTCGGAAGGGGCGATCTCGGGTCGGCGGTGGAGTTCGTCGGACTCGTGTACCGCCTCGTCGGTGAGTGTTCGTTCTCGCCCGAACTGCTCCTTCCCTCCACCACGTACTTTGGTCTGCAGAAGTCGGGTTCCTGCCTTTACGCGACTTTACTGCGACGACCGACGTCCGGGCGCAGACAACCGTGCGCTCGAATGCCTACCCGTCGAGCGTGCGCTATCCGTTTGCCGACCAAGCCTGGACATGGCGCATCGACCCACGGGGCGAGCGGCCGTCGCTTGGAGACTTTCCCATGATCGGCGCGGACGGGACGTGCGTCAGAGACGGTGATGATAGGGAAGTTCGCCATTCGATGGGCGATTCCGATTGGTGGACCGACGGTCGCGCCGATCGGATCGTCATGCGCGATTCTTGAAGACCTTCATGAGTACGTCGAGGCAGTCACGTTGCATTTCCTCGTGAGCCGAGTTGGCCCGTTTGCTATCTCCGGCGAGAATCGCGTCGATCACCGTAAGCGTGCCTGCTCGGCTGATCTCGATGGTCTCGGGAGCGACGCCGAATATGGTGTAGATTGCCGTGGCGCGCGCTCGGCGCACCATGCGAGCCACTGCGGGTGCGCTAGCCGCATCGAAGAGCACGTCGAGATACTGCTCGCAGAGCGCTGAGACTGCCTCCGAATCTTCGGTGCTCTTCAGTTCCGCGGCCAGCTCTTCCAGTTCAGCGGCCACCTCGGGGGTCATGCGCTCTACGGCACGACGAGCGACCAAGCCGAACACTAGATCCCAGATCTCGGCATTGTCGGCAACCGCGGTGTCGATTGGCAGAACGAATCCGCCTCGCTGCATCTCCATCTTCACCCAGCCCTCCTGCTCCAGGATGACGAGTGCTTCGCGAACCGGTACGCGGCTGGTGCCCAACTGGGCTGCAATTTCCTCTTGGTTGAGCCGCTGCCCCGGCCCAAGTTCGCCGGTGATGATCTGGCCACGAAGGCGCTCGGCGACGAGGTCACCGCTGCTGCGCCGCGCAAGCGGTGCGTGAGCCCTCGCCGGTCGGCCCATGTGCGTCACCCTGCTGTCGGAGTCCGGCCGAGGCCCTTTGGTTCCGATCGTAAACCCCATGGTGCCCCGCAGGACCAGCCGATAATCGTAGATATTCTGCAAAGTGCTGGTTTACGCTGCGGCCTGAAGTCGACGGGAAGCGCCCCTGTCCGGCGGGCATCCACCCGTACTTGCCTGAACTCGCCGCGCCTGCTGGGGGTTTTCAAGGACAGCGGCTTCGGGCGCGAGGGCGGCGCAGAGCGATCGACAAGTACGTCGAGTTGCAGTCGCTCCGCGATGGGGTGACTCTCGACGAGGTGAAGTATCACCGCGAGGTGGTTGCGACCGAACGCGATCTGACGATTGCCGCCGGCGTCATCGAGGCAGGAACGATTGCCGCGATGAAGATGTGTCTGGACGGTTGGCTGAACGGGCGGCCAGCCATCTTCTTCGAATGGATCTGGCGAGTCACCGATGACGTGGCGCCGGAGTGGCCCCAAGGCGACAGCCGCTGGACACTGCACATCGACGGAGACATGACCGTCTACTCGGAGATCGCCTTGGCGACCACCCACGACGCGGGCCGTGCGGTGTCGATGTCGGTGGCAACATTGTTGCTCAATTCGGTTGCAGTGGTATGCAACTCAGAGGTCGGACTGCTCAACAATCTGACGTTGCCACCGCACGCGGGCGGTTACTTCAGGAACCATCTGTCGGCGTCGGCGAGTTAGAGACGACATCGATGTCCAAGCAAGATCTGTTGGATTGCATTGTTTCGCTGGTGCGCAGCACCTACGCCCAAAGGAAGTGATTGCGCCGTGCGAGATTGCGGTCGGCATGCAGAGCTCGCGGTGACGAGATCGACTCCCAGGTCGGCCAGCTGCCGGGTGGCGTACGGGCCGGCGACACCGGTGCCGAGGTCGATGACGCGAGGCCCCGTCCAGGGCGTGGTTCACCGGCCCGCGTCAGATTCCGTCGCCAAATCCGGTGTAACTCCGAATGAGGGGCAGATCCGCCATCGTCGCGAATCCCGGTGGTGCAGCACAGATCGCGGGGATGGCGTTGACGACCTGCATGGCCACGGCGATCAGCCCGGCCCGGACGTGCTCCTCGATCGATGCCGGGCGTGAATAGCTTGCGAGGCAAAAGAAGTGGACGCGCATCGAAGGGTCGCCCTCGAGGGTCAGGGTCCATCCGTCGTCAGGCTTGGGCCAGTGCTCGGGATACTCACCACCGATGGTCCAAAGGGTTTCGAACTCGATGAGCGGCTCACCGCGGCGGGTGCCGACGAATCGCCACCGCTGGCCCGCCGTCGTGCCCTGGGCGACGTGGTGGTCGAAGATCTGGAACTCCTTGGTTGCGGGAACCGCATCGACGGTGACGGCGACGTCGTCGATCGCCGCGTGCAGGGTGTCGGCGATGAACCAGGTCTGTTCGGTGAACAAACGAGTGTTGAAGGACAGGAAGTCGTTGGCCGTCGGCGTGACTTCCTCGGGTGGACGCCCGAACCACATCCCGTCGAAGGTGATGTCGGTGCTCTCCCAGAGCGACCAGTCGGCGCGTTCCTGCAGCGTGAACTTGTCGATGGTTCTGCTCATGCCCGAAAGCGCCAGTGGCAACACTCCGGAGAGGTTGCCCGGATTGAGCCCGCTGGCATGGATGGTGCTGTTGCCCTTCCGGCAAGCGTCGGCAAGCCGTACTCGATCGGCTTCGGGGATGCGGCGCGGATGGAAGAGGAACGACACGGTCGCCACGTCCTTACCGCTTTCCAGTAGCGCGCACACGTCGTCGACGCTGGTGAAAGACGGTGCGTACAGCACCAGATCGGCTTCCAGCGCGATGATCTCGGCACGGTCGTTCGTGGCGATCACCCCGATCGGCGGGCGATTGACAAGGATGCCGAGGTCGGTGCCGTTCTTGGCATCCGAGTACACCCGAGCACCGACGATCTCGATGTCGGGTCGGTAATCCAGGATCGTCGTGACCATTTCAGTGCCAACGGCTCCGGTGGCCCATTGGATCACCCGGAGCGGTCGCGATGTCGTGGCCAATTCGTCGTCTCCTCATCACGCTGGCGAATCTGCACTGTATCTGCGGTGATAATGTTTCTTCTCGCAATACGGAAATTTATGCTCTCGCCGCTGGCGACGAATCGAAGGGATGCCACCGTGGAGGACGTTCTGGGATACGAGGGCAAGTCCGTCGTCGTGACGGGTGCGGCATCCGGAATGGGGGAGGCGACCGCCCGAATTCTCGTGGAGCTTGGAGCCGAGGTCACCGCGCTCGACATCAAGCCCACCACGGTGCCCGTCGCATGTGCGCACGAGATCGACCTGCGCGATCGGGCGAACATCGAAGACGTCGCCGCTCGGATCGAGGGACCGATCGACGGCCTGTTCAGCTGCGCAGGCCTGCCTGGGCCACCCTTCACCGAGTGGGACACGATCCTGGTGAACTGGGTCGGCGCTCGCCATCTCGCCGAGCAGCTGGTGCCCAAGTTGGCCGAGGGCTCTGCGATCAGTGTCATCTCTTCGTCGGCAGCGATCGGCTGGGAGGGCCACATCAAGGTGATCACGCAGCTGCTGGAAACGGATGGCTTCGATGCTGCCGTCGACTGGCTGAAGGCCAACGAGAAGAAGTGGTCGTGGAGCGGCTATGCCTACTCCAAGTACATCATCGACGCCTGGGTGGGATGGTGGTACCCGGAACTGGGACGGAGGGGAATCAGGATCAACTGCATCAACCCCGGACCCACCGAAACGGCGATGATGCCCGCGTTCCAAGACCTGATGGGCAAGGAGACCGTCGACCAGGCCATCGGGCCGGTGGGTCGGTACTCGACGCCGGACGAGCAGGCATGGCCGCTGGTCTGCCTCGGCAGTCCGCGGCTGAGCTACGTCGGTGGCTCGGTGTTGTGGACCGACGGGGGCTGGAACGGGGCGATGACCATGGGCCGCCACGAGGCGCAGTGGGCCGATACGGCGGCCGGCGAGATGTCGAAGAACGGCTAGCCGGGGCTCAGTTCGAGGTTCGTCAACGGCTGAAGTGCACGGTCGGTTGGTTGCAAGAAACCAGGTTCTCATGCCAGAGAACGGTCATTCTCGGTACAGTCTGCCTTCACCTGCCGAACTGGTCGACAGGGCGATGGGAGTTTGAGACGTGATTGACTTCAGCGGCAAGGTCGTTCTGATCACCGGAGGCGGTGCGGGCATCGGCCGCGAAACGGCTCTCGCGTTCGCAGGTCTCGACGGCAAGGTCGTGATACTCGAAGTTGACCCGGCACGCGCTTCCGATGTGAGAGCGGAACTCGGCTCGGACGCTCTCGTCGTGGAGGGCGATGCGACCGACCCGGACGTCGTGGCCGCGCTGGCTAGCTCGATTGCCGAGAAGTACGGCAAATTGGACGTACTGGTGAACAACGTGGGCCATTTCATGACAAGGCCAACCCCTTTCGAGAAGTTGACCGACGAACAACTCGATGACATCTATCGAATGAATCTCAAGCACGTCTTCCTCGTCACTCGCGTGATGCTTCCGTTGTTGCGCAACGCGGGCCTAGGCGCCAGCATCGTCAACATCTCGTCGATCGAGGGGTTTCGCGGCATTCCGCGGTTCGCTGCATACGGCGCCTTCAAGGCGGCCATCACTGGCTTTACCCAGAGCCTCGCGCTAGAGCTCGGTCCCGAGGGGATCCGCGTCAATGTCGTCGCGCCTGAGACCACCGATACGGCCCAGGTTCCGATCGACCGGATGGTCCACGAGTCGCAGCGGCACAACATCCCACGATGGATTCCGCTCGGTCGGTTCGGCACGCCGTCGGACATCGCGGGCTGTGTCTTGTTCCTGGCGAGTCCGCTCGCAAGTTGGGTGTCGGGCACCGTAATTCACGCAGACGGTGGTGCACTCGCCGCGGCGGGTTGGTACCAAGACGATCAAGGCGGGTGGACCAACATGCCCGTGATCAAGGGCAACAGCTCTCGCCCGGCGGCTTCATGAGAATCCTCATCGACGGGCACGATCCCCGTTGCCCTCGCCGGGAACGTCCGAAGTTCCGGAAAGACACGTTGCGGTTATTGACAACGCATATTCTCAACTGAATGTGCATGCGACGCGCGAATCGGATGGAGGCCTGTGGCGAATACCGTGGACGTCCCCGCGGCGGAAGACCCACACGACGAGTGTTCGAGGTTGGAAGAGTCTCCCCTTCCGAGTGCGATGACGAACACCGTTGACAGTGAGGCCGAGGCGCAGGCCAGCGACGGGGTTGGCCGCTCACTCGCGCGAATCGGCTGGGGGTCATTCGCCATCGCGTACCTGGTGTTCGCCGTGGTCACCATCGTGGCGATGCAGACTGGTCTGCACGGCGACCCGAGGGTCACCAACCCCAACCCCGGTCCAGTGCCCTACCCGCCGTTTCTTGGCTTCGACGACTGGCCGCTGGCCGTCGGGCTGAGCTCCATCCCGATGGCGATCGGTCTGATCGGTACGTTGGCCTGGCTGTCGTGGCGGCAACGCAAGGTGCACTGGGCGGTAGTGATCGCATTCGCCGGGCTGATCACGGGTGCCCTTGACCCACTTGCCAATTGGGCCACCTTTGCGATCTTCGATCCCCGCATGCTCCACTTCCCCTTGACGTGGCCGTACGTCAACATTTCGCCGAACCTGGAACCGTCCCTGTCCTTCTTGGGTGGGTATGCGGCCTACTATCTGTTGAACGGTCTGGGCTTCCTGCAGTTGCACGACCGGTTCGTCGATCCCTTGACGAGGCGGGTCGATTGGCTTGCGCGACACAGGCTCGCTTCGGTTTTCACGGGTGCGTTCATCGTGGCCATCCCGATCAATGGGCTCATCCAGTTCACCTGGATGAGGGCAGGCATCTTCTTCTACACCGAGGCAGTCGGCCCCGTGCTCCAGATCGGCCACGTCCACTTCCCGTTGATCATGGCGGTCTACGACTCGTTCATCTTCGCCATGGTCGCCGTGATGTGCGTCCGCGATGACGACGACGAACTGGTGCTCGTCAATCGGATCGCGCGCTGGCTTCCCGCGCGACCGGGCCGACCGAAGGTCACGCTTACCCGACAGCTATTGGTGGCGGTATCCGTCGGCTTAGTGTCGTTTGCGCTACCCCTTGCGGTGCTGGCGGGGTTGCGTGAAGCAGGGTTGTCCAGGCCCGCCTACGACCAAAACCCCTACCCGAGCGTCAAGGTGTACGACCCGTACGGCCATCTCGAGGATGCTGGTAAGCCCGGACCGTTCTTCAAGTAGGAGTCTCGATGTTCACTCTGCGCGTTGACATGCGCTCTTGGGTGAAAGGCGCACCATGTGCCGGGGCTGCCGATGCCGCGGTGTCGGGATGAGTGACGGCTTGCGCACCGTCGTCATCACCGGTGCCTCCCGTGGGTTGGGGTTGGCCTCGGCGACCGAGATGTACGTGCGCGGATGGCGGGTGGTGGCCGCGATGCGTTCGGTCGACACGGGCCTGCAACGTCTGCGGGAGGCGACGGGCGCGCGTGCTGGTGATTCACGCCTGCTAGGAGTGGCGCTCGACCTGGTCGATCCGGAGTCGATCACTGCGGCGGCGACGTCGATAGGTGACTTGGTCGGCGCGCCGGACGCGTTGGTGCACAACGCCGGTGTCGCGGTCGCCGGATTCGTGGAGGAAACACCCACCGCCGAGTGGGATCGGATCTTCGCAACCAATTTGTTCGGCCCGGCTGCCCTCACCAACGCGCTGCTCCCTGCGATGCGCGCGAGGGGTCAAGGACGGATCGTGGTGGTGTCGAGCACCGGCGCGGTTCGCGGGATGCCGCTGGCGTCGATCTACTCAGCGAGCAAGGCCGGCGCCGAGCGTTGGGCGGAATCACTTGCAGCCGAGGTCGCTCCATACGGTCTGGGCGTGACCATCCTGCTTGCTGGTACGTACAGCACCGAGATCACCGGCGATGGCACGCCCGTGTATCGGGACGACGTGGGCCCTTACGGCCCACAACACCCGAAGATCGAGAAGAGGGGGCGCGCCGCGGTACGGGTGGCGAATCCCCCCGAGCGGTTCGCGCGTTCGTTGGCAAGGGCGCTGGAGCGCGATCGCCGTCCGATCGTGCACCGCGGCGCGGGGCTCGATGCCAAGATCTTCAGGATGGTCGGCCGCGTCATGCCCTCGATCGCCATGCATCACATGGTGCGTATCGGTCTGGGGCAGCCCCGCTTCGGCGCCCTGCGAGCGCATCGGTGACGTCCTTCGCGCTGCTGCATGGCGGCCTGCACAATGGTTCGTGCTGGCAGCTGGTGGCCGACGAACTGGTTGCGCGCGGTCATCACGTGGTTACGCCGGACTAACCCTGTGTCGCGCCAACGTCGACGCTCATCGCGGTTGCGGTGACGTACCTGGACTCATCAGAGGCCAACCATGCGACTGCGTTCGCGACGTCTTCGGGCATGGTGACGGCGTTGGGTAGCAACTGCTTGCCGAAGCCGTTGCGCAGTGCAGGATTCGAGGCAGCCGCCTCTGCCATCGCCTCCAGCATTCGGCCGGTACCCATGGGCGTCGCCACCGAGCCTGGATGCAGGCTGTTCACCCGGATGTTGTGCGTGCCGAGTTCTGCAGCGAACGCGCGCGCGAGCCCCACCACGGCGTGCTTGCTTGCGGTGTAGGCGATCATGAACGGCTCCATGGTAATTCCGGCGGCTGACCCGATGAGGATGATCGATCCGCCACGGCCACCCGCGATGACGTGCTTCGCGCCGGACATCACGGTGTTCCACGTGCCAACGAGATTGACGTCCACGACGTCCTGGAAGTCACGCGGTGTGACTCGGTCCCACGGTGCGGGAACGCAGATGCCTGCGTTGGCCACGATCATGTCGAGCCTGCCCAGTCTGGCTACGGCGTCGTCGACGGCGGCGCACAGCCCATCGTGATCGCGGGTGTCGACTGAAGCGGTCACTGCCCTTCGGCCGTTGGCTCGCACCAGCGCCGCCGTTTCCTCCAGCTCGTCAGGGGTCGCAGAATCGTAGGGGACGCAGGGCGGAAGCGGTCCTGCGACGTCGACGAGAATCACGTCGGCACCGTCCGCGCTGAGCCGGGCGGCGTGCGCGCGTCCCTGGCCTCTCGCCCCGCCGGTGATGAGTGCGACGCGGTCGGTCAAGTCAGTCACATCCGTAAGCTACACCGGCCAGACCCGAGCGAGAACATGCATTGCTAAAAACAGAAACGGCACTTAACGGCGGTGCTACCGTGCGATCGGCAACGTCGTCGAGGGGAGTCACCGTGGGTACGCTCGAAGGTCGGACGGCGTTCGTTCTCGGCGCTTCGGCTGGCATTGCGCAGGCCAGTGCGAAGCTGCTGGCGGCAGACGGTGCCGCGCTCTATCTTCTCGGCCGTTCCATGAAGCGACTGGAGGCGACGAGGCAGCGCTTGCTCGACGCGGTACCTGACGCCGAAATCGAAGTGGCCGAGGGCGATCCCGAGAACGAGGCGACGGTTGAAGCCGCCGCTCGCGGCGCGCACGCCCTCAGGCAGCGACTGGACATCGTCGTCGGTACGGTCGCGACCGGGGGCACCGGACCACTGATCGAGCAGGACCTCGCGAAGTTCACCGACCTCGTCATGGGCAACTTGCGGTCCAACTTCCTGGCCATGCGTCATTCGGTGCCGCTGATGACCGAAGGCGGCTCCATCGTGTTCGTCTCGTCGACCTCGGCCAAGATCCCGATGGAGGGGCTCGGTCACTATTCGGCGGGAAAGGCAGCCCTCGAAATGCTGGTTCGGGTGGCAGCATCCGAACTCGGCGCGCGAGGGATACGCGTCAATGCGGTGCGTCCCGGTCTCACGGAGGCAGCCACCACGCAGGGCTACATCCACCTAGAGGAGCTGACGACGAGCTTTCTCGAGCGCGTTCCACTTGGGCGACTCGGCGTCTCGGATGACATCGCTCCGGCGATCCGCTACCTGGCTGGCCCTGAGTCGAGCTGGGTCACCGGACAGAGCTTCGCCATCGACGGTGGCAACGAGGTCAGGGGAGCGCCACGCGGCCCCATGTTCACTGTTTAGCGTGCTGACGTCTGCGTGGCCGAGAACTAGTGTCGCACCACGCCATCTCGGGGCATCAGACCAAGTTTGGCGCGAGTAACGAAACCTGCTGCTGCATCGGCTGATACCCATGAATGACGCGGTGCCCGCGTCTCCGCAGCCAGTTGATCTTCGTCGAACTAGCTGAGATCCAATGCATCTCGGGGCGCGGTGATTGGCAGATCCAGCGACGTGGCGATGCCCGGTGCGGCGTCGATGACGTAGGGGATGGCGTTGACCACGCGCATCGCCGTCGCCTCCATGGCATTGTCGTTGGCGGATACGGCCGTGTCCTCGGTGCCCAACCGCAGGTCGCATTGAATGTGGGGCTGCCCTTCGATGATGAGGCGGTAGGTACCGTTGGGTGCCGATGCCCACTCCGGCGCGAGGTCTGGGGCCATCCGGTTGATGTGTTCGATCGTGATCACGGGTCGTCCGTCGACCACCCCGGTCGTCTCGGCGCGCACCGCGCCGCAGGTCCCGGCAGGAATGGTTCCGCAGGCCACCTCTAGGTCGCGCGGCGTGATCACCCGCTCGTATTTCTCGCTGACGGAGTCGAGTTCGATGCCAAGTGCCTTTGCGACGAGTCCGATCGGGGGACCCCATGCAAAGGCCTGAGCGCCATCCAGTTCGAGCAGCGGGGTGAAGTCGAGCGGCTCTCCGAATCCCATCGCGGTCACCATGAGGTCGCGGTTCGGATAGGCGGAGTAGTCGAAGATCTCTTGCGCGCGAATGGAGCGGATGGTGTTGGACAACGTGGTGAGAAGGACTGCGAATTGGTCGCCGGCAAAGCCAGGCTCGATGCCCGAGGTGTAGATGGTGACTCCAGCCGCTAGGGCGGCAGAGCGTACCTGGTCGGCGAATTCCGGAATCCACCTGTCGGGAAACATCATTCCCGGCGTGTTGGTGGTGACGACGTTGAGGCCGCCTTTGAGCAAGCGGATGTAGTCACGCACTGCGGCGGCGTCCATCTCGGGACTGGCTGCGCCATAGACGACGCAATCGGGCTTCAATGCGATGATGTCGTCGAGGTCGTTGGTTGTCGTTACTCCGATCGGACCCACACCGACGATCTCGCCGGCGTCGCGTCCGGTCTTCGCCGCGCTATGGACCCAGACCCCGACCAGGTCCAGATGCGGGCGACGCACAATGGTGCGTATCGCCAAGCTGCTGATCCAGCCGGTGGAGATGACGGCTACTCGGAAGACCTTGTCGGCCATGTGCACGAATCCTTCGGTCGGTTACAGATCGGGTATCGGAAGTGATGAGTTCGGGCCCTGGAGACCGCCGTCGACGACGAAGGTCGAGTTGGTGGCGTAGCAGTCGCGCGTGGAAAGGTACGATCGATCTCTGCCGACGTACGGGCGGTGCCCACCACTGTCGCACCGGCCTCCGCAAGCACCTTCGCGATGCCTTCGCCAACGCCGCGACCCGCGCCCGTCACTATCGCGACTTGTCCGTCGAGCTTGAACTGTTCCAGCGCCACGACGCGAATCTACCCGAGCGAGAATGATAGTTTTCGTGTTCCGAGAACGAAATTTTCGGAACGGCCTTAGAGTCGAGCGCATGTCGCAGGCACTGCCGCTACTGCACCACGTCGTCTTCGCAGTCGCCCCCGAGCGACTCGAGAGCGCCGCCGACTACCTGACGGCACTGGGCTTTCAGTTCGTGGCGTTCGAGCACGAGGAGCTCGGCCTTCAGATCAGGCTCGATTGGGACCACGGCTTCGAGCTCATTTCACCGACGGCTGCCGCACCCACGCACCCCGGGACGGCGGCCGATTTCCTGGCCCGCAATGGCGACGGCTTGTTCTCGGTGGTGGTCCGAACGGCCGATTGCGAAGCGGGCGAGCACATTGCGTCGGGGCGTGGCGTCAAGTCCGACTTCCGGCAGCACGTCGAAGGCGACGGCTTCGAGGTCACGGAGGTCAAACTGGAGCCACTGTGCGGGATCCCCCTGACCCTGCTCGAGACCAACCTGCCGTGAGATTCACACTCGCGGTGCGGGCTTTCGAATGAACCCTCAGCTCTTGGCTAGCAGCCCGCTCAGCTGGTCGGCCAGATCGGATTTGCGGATCTTCCCGGTCGCGGTGAACGGCAGCTGTGCCTTGTCGGTGACCCAGATGAACTTCGGCACCTTGTAGGCGGACATGTGCTTTCGCAGCTGGGTCTTCAACGCGTCGCCATCGAGTTCGGCCGCGCCCTTTGGCACCACCGCCGCTGCGACCACCGTGCCGCGATCGCCATCCGATGCCCCCACGACATACGCTTCCAGCACGCCGTCGCAATTCGTCAGGGCCAGTTCGACTTCGGCAGGCGTGACGTTTGTGCCGCCCCCGGTTTTGATCAACTCACCCAACCGCCCCGTGAACCTGATCCAGCCGTCCTCGTCCTGAACCCCGCAGTCGCCCGTCCTGTAGTAGCCGTCAGGGGTGAACACGTCCTCGCGTTCTCGTTTGTGGAGACGCTGCATCAGTGAGTAACCGCGGGCCCAGATCTCGCCTTCGGAGCCGGTGGGCACCGGTTGTCCCGTCGCGGGGTCGACGAGGAGGTGTTCGAGTCCGTCGATCGTCAGACCTCCGGTCACCGCGCGTTCGGGCGGCTGAGGCACGTACGGATCGACGCCTATGTGGTTTCCGCAGAGTTCGGTCATGCCCAGCGCGCTGGGGCCCTTCGGGCGCCGTCCGTCTGGCACCATCGCGGGCAGGCTGGTGCGTATGACGGAGCTCAGGTCGCGCTTGACGAAGTCGGGGTGCTCGGCCAACGTCCTGCCCTGCTGTGGCCAGCCGAGGACGATGGTGGCGCGATACGTTTCGATGAGTTCGAGGGCTTCGGCAGCGTCGAAGGCGGGTTGGGTGATCAGCGTCGCGCCGTGGTGAATGACCGCATTGAGGCCGGTGATGAGTCCACCGACCCAGAAGAACGGCATCGAGGTGAACATCACCGATTCGTTGGTCACGCCGTATTGGAAGGTGAGGTTGTACGTATGGCGGACGAGCGAACCGTGGGTGTGTACCGGCCCCTTCGGCGGACCGGTGCTCCCCGAGGTGTAGATGATGGTGACCTCGTCGGCAGGCGTCACGCACGACTCGACGTCGACTAGGAAGTCCTCGTCGATGCCCGACGGTTCTCGTGCAGCGTCGTCGGTCAGCGTCGTCGCCCATGGCCGATCGCTCCCGCCCCACACCGCGATGGTGCGTAGGTACGGTGCGCCCCGCACCGTGATGTGACCCGGGTTGTGCTGATCGGCGAGTCCGGGTAGCGCCGCTTCGAGACGTTCCAGGAAGTCGTGGTTGCGAAACCCCGACCAAGCCAGGATGGCGCGCAAGTCTGCGTGCCGGGCGGTCCATGCCAGCTCGGACGACTTGTAGAAGGTGTTGAGTGGCACGGCAACCGCGCCGATGCGGGTGGTGGCGAACCACGCGACGGCCCACTCAACCCCGTTCGGCATGAGGATTCCGACGTGATCGCCCTTGCCGATGCCGTCTTCCAAGAGGTTCATCGCCAGACGTGCCGACCGGCGCTCCAGATCGGTGTAGTTCAGCGAGTTGCCGTCGGCAACGACAAACGGCTTGTCTCCGAACCGCGCTGCGCTCGACCGCACCAACGCCGGGACCGTCGGGGTGATGCTGGGAAACGGCATGCTCCCAAGGATAGTTGCTCCTCTGATTCCTGAGAACAGCGGTTCTCATTATCGGTGACTGGCCGTAGCATTCCCCGAATGGTGACAGGTGACGATGCGTTGGCGATGCGATTGGACCGGATCGAGTCCAGCCAGGCGATCGGGCAGCTGCCCAGCAGGTATGCGATGGCGCTCGATGCCCGTGACCTCGACGCATTGGTTGCGTTGTTCGTCGATGACGTCGACGCCAGCGCGGAAGGGTGTGGGCGTGAGGCGTTGAAGCGTTGGTACGACAAGGTGCTGCGCCGGTTCTACCGCAGCATCCACCTCATCTGCGGTCATCAGTTCGAATTCATCGATTCCGACCATGCAACCGGTTCGATCTATTGCCGGGCCGAGCACGAGGATGGCGACGGTTGGTTCGTCATCACGATGCGCTACGACGACACGTATGAAAGACGGGACGGGGTATGGGGTTTCGCGCGTCGGCGGGAGCATCCGTGGTATTCGGTCGACGTCACCGAACGCCCCGGCCCCGACTTCGTGCGCTGGCCGACCGACGTGCCACTCAGGGCCGCGATGCCGCAGAGGATGCCCACCTGGAAGGCCTTCTGGGAAGCGGGCGATCCGTCATTGCCGGGGCGGCTATCGGCCAAGCCCTAGCGTCTGCCCGGCCATCTAGCAGAGTTTACAATCGATGCGAAACCGTTGTTCTCGCTCAATGTAAATAGTCGTTGTCGCACGTGGTGCCGAGACTCGACGACCTTGTCTGCGAGATCCGCAGGCGCCAGCCAAACACGATGGAGGACGTCATTTCCGACGATAGAGTACTCAGCGGGGTACGCGTGCTGGAGGTTGCCGCCTGGACGTTCGTCCCGTCGGCCGGAGCCGTGCTCGCGGAATGGGGCGCGGAGGTCATCAAGGTGGAGCCGCGAAACGGTGGAGATCCCCAGCGTGGGCTGGTCACGATGGGCATCGACGTCGCCGACATCCAAGCCGTCAATCCGAGCATCGTGTACGTCCGCGGCTCGGGTCACGGCCCGAAGGGACCTGATTCCGACAAACCCGGGTACGACGGGGTCTCCTACTGGGCGCGTGGCGGTATCGCCAGGGTGCTCACTGAGGATGCGCAGGAGTTGGTCCGATCTCGGCCCGCCTTCGGGGATCTGCTCGGCGGCATGACCATCGCAGGCGGAATCGCCGCCGCGCTCTACAAGCGGGCGACCACAGGTAAGGGGTCCGTGGTCGACGTATCACTTCTCGGTCTGGCGGCGTGGAATCTCAGCCCGGACGTTGCCGTGAGCCAAATCCACGGTGGCAGCGCCATTCCCAAGTACGGTCACGCAGACGCTCCCAATCCGCTGGTGGGAACCTACCGCACCAAGGATGGTCGCCACGTCCAGCTGATGATGCTCCAACTCGACAAGTTCTATGCCGAGGCAATGCAGGTGATCGGATTACCCGAGCTGATCGACGACGTGCGATTTGCGGAGCCTGCCGCGCGGTACGACAACCGAGTTGCGTTGATCGCGCTCCTCGACGAGGCCTTTGCAAAACGCACCCTTGCGCAGTGGCGCGAGGCGCTGGCGGGACTCTCCGGGGCGTGGGGCATCGTGCAGACGCCCGGCGAACTCTGCCGGGACCCAGCGGTTACCGCCAATGGGTATATCGCGCAGACGACCACGATGAACGGTGTTCCATACGCAATGCCGACGAACCCGGTGCAGTTCGACGAAACGCCCGTCGTCCCGCCGGGAGCGCCGGAACATGGTCAGCACACTGAAGAAGTCTTGATGGACGCCGGCATGGAATGGGACGTCATCGAGAAGTACAAGGAGGCTGGAGCGATCCTATGAATTCCACTGCGCCGCAGGCGCTTGCCCAAGAACCAGTCGAATTCGACCCGTTCTCCCAAGAGTTCTTCGACGGGGCGTATGACACCTACCGCCGCCTGCGCGACGAGGCGCCGGTTTACTACAACGCCCAATGGGACTTCTGGGCGCTGAGCAGATACGACGACGTGGCCCCAGCGACCAAGGACCACGAGACGTACTCGTCGGCCAAGGGCGCGACCCTCGACATGGTCAAGGCGCACGATGACGCGCTCGCAGTGCCCAAGGTGATCATCTCGATGGACCCCCCTCAACACCAGAAGATGCGCAAGCTGGTGAGCAACGTCTTCACGCCGCGTGCCATCGCGTCGCTGGAGACCATGGTTCGCGAAAAGGTCTACGAGTTGATCGATCGCCTCGACCCGTCATCGTTCGACGTGGTTGCCGACTTCTCGGCGATCTTCCCGAACGAGGTGATCACTACGATGCTCGGCGTGCCGAAGCAGGACCGGGACCAGATTCGCCATTGGGTGGACCTGCTGCTGGAGCGGCGCCCAGGCCAGATCGCCATAGGGCCGGAGGGCACCGAGGCCTCGATGAAGACGGGCATCTACTACTACAACCTCATTCAGAAGAGACGCGCCGAGCCTCGCGACGACATGATCAGCAGGCTCATCGAGACAGAGATCGAACGCGACGGGCAGGTCGAGAAACTGACCGATGTCGACATCGCGGGATTTGCGACGCTGCTTGGCGGTGCGGGCGCTGAAACCGTTACCAAGTTGGTCGGCAACGCGATGGTCGCCTTCGCGGACTTCCCCGACCAGTGGCAGAAGTTGCGGGACGATCCCAGCAAGGTTCCCGCGGCGGTCGAGGAGTTGTTGCGTTACGAAGCACCGTCCCAGTATCAGGTGCGTACCGCCATGCGCGATATAACGTTGCACGGCACGATGATTCCCGAGGGCAGTGCCGTGCTGCTGATCACCGCCTCGGCGACGCGCGACGAGCGGATGTTTCCCGACCCGGACCGCTTGGACATCGACCGCGAACGCAAGATGGGCTTCAATCTCGCCTTGGGCTATGGCATTCACAGCTGTCTGGGCGCCGCCCTGGCGCGCATGGAGGGTCGTATCGCGCTAGAGGCGCTGCTCGAGCTCATCCCAGAGTACGAGGTCGATCGCAGCGGGCTGCGGCGTGTGGCGATGGCAAACGTCTGCGGGTGGTCCAACGTTCCCGTGCGCACGGTGAACTGACTAGGACGGCAACAGCGATGTCGCGGTGATGAATCTCTCACTGCCGCTGCGGAACCGCTCACTCGAAGTGACTCGTGGTGATACGCCTGCGGCCTGCATCGCGTGTACCTTGAAGGCCTGCGCCGCTGTGCTGAGCCGATGTTCCACGACGCCGATGCCCGGGTCCAATGTCGCCGGCCAGTCGCCGCCCCAAATGGTGACTTCGCTGCCGTGCTGGCGCGACGCCGTGCCTACGTAGCGGCGCACACGGGCCTCGTGCGCGTACAGCTCGGCCGCGACGACGATCGCATCGGGCCACTCGTTGCCAGACGTGATTCCGTCAGTGAGCTCGCGAGCATCGACCCCCAGGATGCGCAGTGCACGTTCGTCGGTGCGCGCGGCAAGAAAGACCTGAACGTCCCACCCGGCGCCCACCCTGTCGAAGATGAGGCCGCCCGCGGCCAACACGGCATCTGCCACGTCATCGGCCAGTACGGATAGCCGGTGCCGGGTCGCGCGACCTCGATGGGGGCGACGTCTTTCGTCGTGAACCGAGACCGTGTTCTTTGCGGGTTTGCTCATCGCAAGGTACTCCAGGGTGAAAGCACTCCGATAACGTTGACTTCCACAAATGAGAATCTACATTATCGTAGGGTCGATGTCACGGTGAAAGTGTGGTGTTCGAGGCCGCTAACCGCCAGCGACTGAGCGACGTAAGCTGCGGTCGTCGATGAAGCCGCGTACGACGAATGGCCGGACGAAGTCCGCGACGGCGGCGTCGTCGCGCAAGTCGATGTTCGGCGACGGTGTCGTGAACAGCGAGAACAACATTCGAGAGAACCATTCCGTCGCCAACGTGATGTCGAGTTCGCGACGGATTTCACCGGTGACCTTGGCCGAAGCGAGGAAGGGTGCGAAGAACTCGCAACATTCCCTCAGCAGCACTTCGGAGTTCTTGGTCATCATCACGTTGACTTCGCCTTCGTCGAAGTAGGGTTCGGGATCGAGGACCTGGCGCGCCTGGCAGACGAAGACCGCGGCTCGAAGCAGCTTCTCCTCCAACGTGTTTCCGCCCTGGCGGTCGATGGCCTTCGACATGTTGCGGTAGAAGCGCTGCGAGGCCGATTCTGCACACGCCTCGACGATGGTCTCCTTGTCCCGGAAGTATTCGTAGAAGGTACTACGCGATACGTCGGCTGCGCGGGCGATGTCGACGATGGTGGTCTTGCTCAGTCCCTGGTTCCTGAAGCAGGCAAAGGCCGCCGAGATTATGACTTCCCGGGTATCGGCGGCAGTTGCTTGTGTCATCGTGACCTGAGGTGCCTGCGAATCATTCTTAAGATCTTAGTGGACGGGAGCGAGGATGAGGCCGCTCGTCGGTACGCCCGTGCCAGACGTCACTAGCACGTGCTCGACGTCGTCCACTTGGTTGTAAGAGGTACCGCGGACCTGACGGACGCCTTCGGTGATGCCGTTCATCCCGTGGATGTAGGCCTCTCCGAGCAGTCCTCCGTTGGTATTGATCGGCATTCGACCACCGATCGAGAGATCGTCGACGGAGACGAAATCCTTGGCCTCACCCCTGCCGCAGAAGCCGAGTTCTTCGAGCTGGGTGAAGACGAACGGTGTGAAGTGATCGTAGAGAAACGCCGTCGAGATGTCTGCCGGCTTGAGACCCGAATCGTGCCAGAGTCTTTCACCGACGACGCCCATCTCCGGGAGGCCGGTGATCTCCTCGCGGTAATAGCTGGTCATCACCTCGCCGTCGTATGCCGCGCCCTGCGCAGCCGCCGTGATCACGGCGGGAGGCTTGGCCAGGTCGCGGGCGCGTTCGACGCTGGTGACGACCATCGCCACGCCGCCGTCACTCTCCTGGCAGCAGTCGAGTAGGCGCAGCACCGGTTCGATGATCCACCGTGATTCCTGGTGCTGTGCAAGCGTTATCGGTTTCTCGTAGAACCATGCGTCGGGATTCTTCGCGGCGTGCTTACGGTCTATTACCGAGATCTTGCCGAAGTCCTCGTTGGTGACCCCGTACGCGGACATGTATCGCTGCGCGTGCAGCGCCACCCAGCCTGCGGGCGTCATCAATCCGAACGGCGCATACGGCGCCATCCACAGCGGTGTCACAGCCGCCTGGCGGCCTGCGCCTCCGAAGCGAAATCCGGAACGCTCGTTGAAGGCTCGATAGCAGACCACGACGTCGGCGACACCCGTGGCTACCGCCATCGCCGCCTGCAGGACCGTGCCGGAAGCCGCCCCGCCGCCGTGTGGCACGCGGGTGAAGAAGTTGAGATCGCGGATGCCGACGTTGCGGGCTACCTCGATCTCCTCGTTCTCCTCGACGGTGAAGGTCACCATGCCGTCGACGTCGGTCGGCTTGAGGCCGGCGTCGTCGATGGCCGCCTTGACCGCCTCGCAGGCCAGCTGCATCTCGCTACGGCCCGACTCCTTGGAGAACTCCGTTTGGCCTATGCCGACGATCGCGGCCTTGCCCCCAATGGAACTCACGCGTCGACTCCGTCGAGCAGGCTTAGTACCGCAGTGCCGGTGACATGGTCACCAAGGCCATTCGTACCCTTGAACGTCACCTCGACCAGGCCCTCCCCGTCACCCACCGACTTATTGGTGACGCTGCCCGTAAAGCGCATCGGGTCGTTCGGATAGGCAGGCACGCCAAGGCGGATGGACAGTTTCTTGATCATGGCCTCGGGCCCTGCCCAGCCGTGCAGGAACTTCACGCAAAGGCCGTTGGTGGTGAGGATGTTGAGGAAGATGTCCTTGGACCCCTGCGAGTTTGCGAAGTCCTTGTCGTGATGCACCGGCATGTAGTCGCGCGACGCGATGGCGCCCGCCACGATCAGGCTGGTGGTCACGTTGACGTCGAGCGGAGTGACTTCGTCACCAACGCTGATCTCGTTCCACGCAAGCGTGGTGGTGCGTCCGAGTGTGGCGGTCATTCGATTCCCTCCGTGTAACTGGTGCCGAGGCGGGCCAACTGCTGAGAAGCCGATCCGAGCGCCAGCTCGATCTGCTTGCCCCACAAGAAATATCGTGACAACGGGTAGGTGACGTCGATGCCCATGCCGCCGTGCACCTGCTGGGCGGTCGCCACCACTCTTGCGCCGGCCTCGGCCGCCCAGAACTTGGCGATGGCGGCCTCTCGGTCGACCGGTCTGCCCTCGGCGATCAACCAGGCGGCGTGCCAGGTGGTCCAGCGAATGGCCTCGACGTCGATGAAGGCGTCGGCCATGCGCTGCTGCACGGCTTGGAACGATCCGATGGGCCTGCCGAACTGCTCGCGCTGGGTGGTATAGCTCGCGGCGAGTCGCAGTGCCCGCTCGGTGACGCCGACTTGCAGGGCGCACAGCCCGACGAGGGCCCTGGCGTAGAAGGCCTTGACCAGATCTCCGTCATCGTCGGCGTCGCCGAGTCGGTGCCCGACTGCACCGGTGAGAACGACGTCGGCGTGGGGTTCGCCGTTGGTGGTGGAGACGGGTGTGATCTGCACTTCGCCGCTGGCGTTGTCGTTCGTATCTACGACGAACAAGCCGGCTACGCCGTCGGTCACGGCAGAGACGACGATGGCGTTCGCCAACTGCGCCGCGGGTACCAGCGTCTTGGTGCCATCGAGGCGCCAGCAGTCACCGTCGCGGCGGGCCGTGGTGCGCGGTGCGGTGGGATCGGAGTTCCCTGGCTCCACCAGTGCGCCGGTCAGAATGACGCTGCCGTCCACGACTCCAGGGAGGTAACGGTCCTGTATAACCGAATCAGCGTGCCGGGCAATGGTGTCGGCGCCGAGAACGAGTGTGGCGTACAGGGGAACGGGTGCGACGGCCCTGCCGACCTCGCTGAGCAGCAGGCCCAATTCGAGGAATCCGCCGCCGGTTCCACCGACGGACTCTGGCAACGCGATGCCGAGCAGGTCGGACGACGCCAGTTCGTTCCAGAGCGCTGGGTCGAAGCGAACCTCGCCTGCCTCCACCTCGGTGAGGTGTTCCGGGGTGGCACGGTGCTCGAACAGCTGTCGCGCCACCTTGCCGACGGTCTCTTGATCTTCAGTGAATGAGAAGTCCATGTTGTCTCGAAGGCTTTCTTGATCCAGTCGGTTATGGCGCGGGCCGGAACTGGTGTAGTACCAGCTCTTCGCCGCCATTGGTGGAGTTGAATGCCTCGTAGAAGACCTCTACGGACATGCCGTTCTTGATGGCCTCGGGGTCGATGCCACACAGATTGGACACGATCCGGACCCCCTCGACGAGTTCGATCAGAGCGACCACATAGGGGTACTCGAGGAACGGCAGTGGGGGGTACTTGGGCATCACGTAGCTGTAAACCGTTCCGCGACCGGTGGATTCGACGGTATCCCACTCGAGCGACTGGCAGTTGCCGCACATCGGCCGCGGCGGAACCCGAAGCGTCTTGCAATCGGTGCAGCGCTGAATCAGTAGTTTGTGCTCCTTGAGCCCGTTCCAGAAGAACTCGGTGTCGCGGCTGACGGACGGTGCGAGTCGGGTGGCCATCAACTTCCTCTCTTGAATCGCAACGTGCGGAACCGTTGCCGACCAACGACCTCGCCGTCCTGATCCCGGTAGATCGTCAACCAGGTGACGAAGAAGCCATTGCCCATCGCGGTCTTCTTCTCATCGGAGATCGACTCGTAGACGTTCTCGGCCGTGAGGACGTCGCCGACTCGGGGATAGCGTTCGATCTCGAATTCGGAGTTGGTGGCCACGATTCCGGTGTAACCCGCATCGTCGAGGAACTTCAGCGGGTTTTCCTTGATCACCATGGGAACGCCGCCGCGTTCAGTGATGCCCTCCAGCTGTGGGGGCGCCATCGTCCAACTCTGCAGCATGACCGGGGGCGAGACGATGCCCCCGTATCGGGAACCTTCCGCGAACTCTGCGTCGAGGTACGCCGGATTCATGTCATTGAGCGCATATGCCCAGTGGCGAATCATCGCCTCGTTCACTGGGTCCGGTGCCTTGGCCAGCTTACCCACGGGTACTCCGATCAGGGCGTCGAGCTTCTGCCGCACTTCGGTTTTCTCGTCGTCGGTCATGTGGATATTCCTTCCGTCAGCTCGCGGTGGCTCGCATGTCACGAGGGGCCCGTGGCATGAGTAGTCCGGCCATCGCGATGATGTCGCGCTGGAGTTCGTTGGCGCCACCGCCGAAGGTATTGATCACCGCAAGCCGGTAGGCGTGCTCGAGTTCACCCTTCAAGGGCGCCGCCGTACCGGTGCGGGTACCGTCCTGGCCGATGACGTCGAGCAGTTCACGGGCGACCTGTTGAGTTAGCTCGGTACCGAAAACCTTTGCGGCCGAAGCCTCACCCATGCCGAGGGCACTAGAGCTCATGGATGCGTTCACCCGCAGATTTAGCAGCTTGTATGCGGCGACCTGAGCCTCGACCCTGGCCAGCGCCTGCTGCACCCAGGGCAGGTCGATGACCTTTCCGTCGTCGAGATCGGTTGTCTTGGCCCACTTCAGCGTCCGGAGGAACAACGGCTCGAGTGCGCCAAGGTTCCCCAGCGCGGCCCGCTCCAAGTTCAGCTGGTTCGTGACGAGCTTCCAGCCTTCGTTCTCGCCCAACACAATCGAGCTTGCCGGGACTCGGACGTCGTCGTAGAAGGTGTAGTAGGTCGACACGCCGGGCATCGTGTGCAGAGGCTTCCAGGAGAAGCCCGGAGAGTCGGTCGGCACCATGAACACGGTGATGCCCTTGTGCTTCTTCGCCTCCGGGTCGGTGCGCGCGGCCAGCCAGATGTAGTCGGCGAACTCCGCCCCGCTGGTGAACATCTTGGCGCCGTTGATCACGTAGTCGTCCCCGTCACGGACTGCGCTGGTTGTCAGGGACGCCAAATCGCTGCCCGCACCCGGTTCGGAGTAGCCGATCGCGAAATCCACCGTCCCCTTGAGGATGGCGGGGAGGAACTTTTCCTTCTGCTCGTCCGTGCCGAACTGGATGAGCGTGGGGCCGACGGTGTTGAGTGTGATCATCGGCAGGGGTGCGTTCACTCGACGCGCTTCTTCGCCAAAGATGTACTGCTCCAGTGCGGTTAGCCCACCGCCGCCGTACTCCGTCGGCCATGCGACGCCGAGTAGGCCGGCTTCACCGAGCGCACGCCTACACTCTGCGACGGCCGCACCCCCCTCGGTGGGGACGGCCACCGATGCTCGCCGCTCCGGAGTCATCACCGCCTCGAGGCGTTGCCGGTACTCCTTGCGAAGTTGTTCCTGTTCGGGTGTGTAGTCGAAATCCATCAGTTACCAACTCCCAGTCGTACGGGCATCTTCTTGACTCCGGGGACCATCGTGGCACGCAGCCTCGACACGTCGCCGACGAGTTCGATCGTCGGATAGGTACTCAACAGCACCTCGAACATCACGCGTGCTTCGAGTCGTGCCAGTTGTGCCCCTAGGCATGCGTGTTCGCCCGCACCGAACGCGATGTGCGGATTGGGATTACGGGCGATGTCAAACGTCTCACTCGTTGGGCCGAAGACCTCTTCGTCGCGGTTGGCCGAACCGTAGAGCATGACCACGGTGTCGCCTGCCCTGATCTGTTGGCCGCGGATCTCGACGTCTTGGGTCGCACGGCGGGCCATGTGGGTAACCGGGCTGGTGTATCGCAGCATCTCCTCGACGGCGATGGGCAGCAGCGTCGGATCCGCGCGGAGCATCGCGAACTGGTCGGGGTGGTCAATGAGGGCAAGCGTGCCGAGGGCAATGAGATTGCGCGTTGTCTCGTTGCCTGCGACGAGGAGCAGGAACGAGAAGTTGAGTAGGTCTGCATCGGTGAGCCGCTCGCCGTCGACCTCGGCCGCAGCCAGGATGCTCAGCAGGTCGTCTCCGGTGACGGCGCCGGAGCGTCGCTCGTCGATCAACTTGGTGAAGTACTGGTACAACTCGGTCAGCGCGACGACGTTGTCCATCTCGATGTCGGGATCCGCCGTACCAACCGCGGCATCCGACCAAGTCCGGAATTGCTCCCAGTCATCAGGCGGCGCGCCGATCATCTCGGCGATCAGTCTGGTCGGTAGGGGAGCGGCGATCTCCTCGGCGAACTCGTAGTCCCGCGACGGTTCGACCTCGTCCAGGATGCCCTTGACGATCTCGCGAACCTTCGGCTCCAGCAAAGTGACTTGACGACGTGTGAAGCCCGAGTTGATCAGCTTTCGTAGCTGACGATGCCGCGGTGGGTCCGTGAAGATCAGGTTGCCCTCCTGCACGGGCTCGGGCTGACTCGGGTCGGGGATGGTGATGCCCTTCGTGGACGTGAACAAGCCGGGGTTGCTCGATACGTAGCGAACGTCTTCGTACTTGGTCAACGCCCAGAAGTTGGTGACGTCGTTCCACACCACGGGCGTGGTGGCGCGGAGTTCGCGATACGCGGGATAAGGGTCGCCTGCGTAGAAATCCGGTGAGTGCAACGGGACCGAAGTGAGCACCGCAAGCCTTCCTCGTCGTCAAGCTGATCGTGAAGCTGATCGGACACATCGAACCAACATGTCCGCTATGTTCTGTGTCTACATGACCTGCGGCATAGCTGTCAATCAGCATTTACGCAGATAGTGGACGCCAAGATTGACGTGTGAACCGAAGCGGGTGTACACACAGGGCTGGTATGTAGGAATTCAGCAGTGGAGGTATTGGATGGCCGACCCGCGCGCGCTCGTCGACACTTACGGCCACTACGTCGACGGTGCTTGGCTCGCCCCCGATGCCGGCCGCTATGACGTCGTCAACCCCGCCACCGAAGAGGTAATCGCCAGCGCGCCCGACGCGAGCGTTGCACGCGTCGGGGAGGCGATCGATTCCGCGCGGCGCGCATACGACAGTGGCTCGTGGACGTCGGCTGGACCGGAGGAACGGACACGTTGCCTGCAACAGCTCAGCGCCGCGCTACTCGATCGCGCCGACGACATCTTCGCCCTCGCACGGACGGAATGGGGCTGCACGGCAAACGAGCGAATGTTCCAGATCGAGGGTCCCGCCTTCATGACGGGACGCGCCGCCGAGCTGGCCGCGATGCCGGTCGAGGAACCGATGGACGCTTGGGGCGCGGGAGGCACGACGCTTCTTCGCTACGAGCCCCTCGGCGTGGTCTCGGTCCTGACCCCCTGGAACTTCCCGCACACGCTCAACGTGATGAAGGTGGCCAACGCGCTTGCGGCGGGTAATACCGTCGTGCTGAAGCCATCTCCGCTGACCCCTCTCGCAGGCCTGGCCCTAGCCCGGATCATCGACGAGGACACCGACATACCACCTGGCGTGGTCAACGTCGTCACGCCGACCAGCGTGGAGGCGAGCAAGCTGCTGACCACCGACCCGCGCGTCGACATGGTCAGCTTCACGGGCAGCTCTGCCGTCGGCAGGGAGGTCATGGCGGCAGCAGCCGCGAGCATGAAGCGCGTCCTGTTGGAGTGCGGCGGTAAGTCGGCGTCGATCTTCCTCGACGACACCGAAGTCACCGACGAGCTGTTAGAGCGCACTCTGTTCGAGAGCTGCAGTCTGCATGCGGGTCAGGCCTGCATCCTCAACAGCCGTCTGCTGCTGCCGGATTCGCTACACGACGACGTCGTTGCGCGGCTGGCGAGTCTCGCGCAGAAGGTCACGGTCGGCGACCCAGCCAATCCGGCGACGGACATGGGCCCTCTCATCAGTGACTCGCACCGCGAGCGCGTCGAGGGCTTGGTGGCAAGGGCAGTACGTGACGGCGCGACCATCGCTGCGGGAGGCGGGCGTCCCGCCGGTCTGGATAAGGGGTTCTATTTCCAGCCGACGATTCTCACCGACGTAACGCCCGACTCCTTCATCGCGCAGGAGGAGGTCTTTGGTCCGGTCATGACCGTCATCCGGTATCGCGGCGATGACGAGGCGGTTGCAATCGCCAACAACTCTCAATACGGCCTCGCAGGCGCGGTGTGGAGCTCCGACGTCGACCGTGCGGTGGCCGTCGCACGTCGAATCCGCACCGGGCAGATCGCCGTCAACGGATGCGGCTCGGGCGACGCGCCCTTTGGCGGGTTTGGCCAGAGCGGTATCGGTCGCGAAGGCGGTGTGCTCGGCCTTCGCGGTTACATGGAGCCAAAGGCGATCGGAGTGCCCGCATGACCGCACCGCTGCAGGGGTTGCGGGTGGTCGAGGTCGGCCAGGACATCGCTGGCCCATACTGCACCAAGCTGCTTGTCGACCTCGGCGCGGAGGTGCACAAGATAGAGCTGGCCGACGGTGACCCGATGCGACGATGGGGACCGTTTCCCGGCGAGGTGGCCGATGTCGACAGATGTGGCATGTTCGAGTATCTCAACGGTGGAAAGCACGGAGCCACAATAGATCTGGTCAATCCGGATGATGTCCAAAGGGCTCATCGGTTGATCGCTTCGGCCGACGTTCTCGTCGAGAACCTGCATCCGGGCGCCCTATCGGAATGGGCGTGCGGTTTCGACCCCGCCGGTTTGGCGCAGATCAACCCTCGCCTGGTGGTAGTGCGGATATCAGACTTCGGACAGAGCGGACCTCTGCGCGACCGTCGCACCACGCCGCTGACGATGCAGGCGGCATCCGGGTGGGTGAACCTCCGGGACCACGGGAGGCCACCGGTCCAGGCTGGCGCACGGATACCCGAGTACGTCGCGGGAGGGTATGCGGCACTTGGTCTTCTGACTGCACTGCGCGTTCGTTCGGCGGCGCCGGGACAGGTCGTGGAGGTCGACGTATCGACATTCGAATCCCTGGTTTCGACGCTGCCCTACCCGATGCTGATGGCGGAGCGGCTGCAGCGCAGGGGCTTGCCGACCAACTCCAAGGCTGCCCCGATGCTTGGCATCGTCCGCGCCTCGGACGGGTGGATCGGCATCAACTGTCTGACCGGGCAGCACTGGTTGGACGTGTGCGCGATGATGGGCGTTCCCGAATTCGGCGAACACCAACTCGCGATCATGCTCGGCGGACCCGAACGCGACGAGTTCTTCGCCAAGGCACAGCCCTGGCTCGACTCGATGACGGTGGCCGACCTGGTCGACCTCAGTCAGGCCATGAGGATTCCGGCGGCACCGGTCACCGACGGTGCGACGATCCTCGACTGTCCGCAGTATGCGCAGCGGCAATTCTTCGTCGAAAGCGCTGCCGAGGGTTCGAAGTTCGTGCAGCCCGGACCGCCGTTCCGGCTCTCGAAGACGCCAACGCGCCCACCGCTGCCTGCTCCGCATCTGGGCGTCGTTGCCGCGGACGCACCGGAGAACAACGTGGTCACCGACGATGAAGGCGACGTGGCGCTCCCGTTCGCCGGACTGAAGGTGTTCGACCTCAGCACGTTCTGGGCTGGCGCGTATCTCACGTCCTATCTCGGCGCGTTCGGTGCCGACGTCGTGAAGGTGGAGTCCATCCAGCGACCTGACGGCCACAGGTACTCCGGTGCGATGCTGCGCGAGGGCGACGATTGGTATGAGCGCGGACCGCTTTGGCAGGGAACGAACCTCAACAAGCGCGACATAACACTGAACCTCGCTTCCGACCCGGGCCGGGAGCTGGCGCTGCAGCTGGCCGCACAGGCCGACGTCGTCGTCGAGAACTTCTCGCCTCGGGTGGTCGAGCAGTTCGGTCTCGACTACTCGTCGCTGGCCGAACTCAATCCCGCGGTCATCATGGTCCGCATGCCGGGCTTCGGTCTAGAGGGACCGTGGCGCGACTACGTCGGGTGGGCGCTGAACATCGAGCAGCTCTCCGGAATGTCAGCCGCCACAGGCTATTCCGATGGTCCGCCGTGCAACCTGCAAGGCCCCGCGGACCCCATCGCTGGCGTACACGCAGCGGTAGCGTTGCTCGCCGCGCTCGACCACAGGCGCCGAACGGGTGAGGGCCAGCTCATCGAGGTGGCGCAGATCGAGGTGGGCGCCGCGGTGACGGCGGAACCGGTCGTCGAATACACGATGACGGGCAGGCTTCGGGAGCGCGACGGCAACCGCGACCGCCGCTACGCCCAAGGCGTCTATCCCGCTGCCGGCGTCGACGAATGGGTCGCGTTGTCGGTTCGGGACGACGCCGACTGGGCGGCCGTCGTGGATGTCATCGAGAGGCCAGAGTTGCTCGGGGACAGTCGGTTCGAGAGCTCAGAGCAACGGCTGGCGAATCACGACGCGTTCGACCACGTGATCGAGGAATGGACTCGCACCCGGTCGCCGGAAGCCGTCGTCGACATCCTGTCGTCGCGTGGAGTGCCCGCCGAACGGCTCTTGACCGCAGACCGCATGTACGCCGTGCCGCAATTGGACGCGCGCGACTTCTACCAAGAGTTGACACATCCTCTGACCGGTCCGCACCGCTTTCCAGGCTGGCCGTTCCGGATTACACCAGGTCCGGTTCGCCACCACCGCACCGCGCCGCCAACGCTTGGCCAACACAACGATGAGGTGCTAAACGACCTCGGCGTGTCTGCGGACGAGATTGCCGCGCTGCGCGAACAGAAGGTCATCGGCGAGCGGTTGCTGGACTCGTAATGGCACGTGCGATCGTCGTCGCGTTGACATCGCTTCGCCTCGCGCCGGGCCCAGCGGTGCGCGCGGTGTCAACCGGCCGCTATTCGTCGAGATGCCGTTTACCCTCGTACCGTCGGCGAACAGGTCGATCTGCTTCTGCGTGACCTCGTGCCAGTCGCTGAAGCCGAGATGCTTCCCGAGTTGGGCCTCGAATGCCGAGATGCCCTCGTAGACGGTCGGCGCGACAGGCGCGTCGGTCATACCGAAACCTTCAGGCCCAACTGCTCGATTGCATTGCCGCCCATGATCTTCGCCTTCGCGGTGTCAGAGAATCCCTCGAGTCGATCGACGAAGCTGAGGGGGTCGCCGATGCCCTCGGGATGGGGGAAGTCGGAGCCGAACATCACGTGGTCTTCACCCATGATGTCGACGATGCTCTGGAGGTCGTCCTCGAGGAACGGGTGAATGTAGATGTTGCGCTTGAACACTTCCACCGGGTCCTCGTCGAATTCATTCGGCATGGTCTTGTAGGCCTTGGTCAGTAGGCGAAGGAGGTTTGGCACCCAGCCACTGCCGTTCTCCACCACGAGGATCTTCAGATCGGGGAACCGCGAGAGAGCGCCGTGGCAGATCATGGCCGCGAGCGTGTCCTCGATGGCCCGGAACCCCATGACGATTTCGCGCAGAGTGCTCGTCTTGAAGGACAGGTACTCGCCGCCGCCCTCCCACTCCATGAGGTGCTTTTGGTATCCGCTGTCGGAGGCGTGCATGGTGACGGGAAGGCCTGACTTCACGACCTCCTCCCAGAACGGGTCGAATTCGGGCAGCCCCATTGACCGCGATCCACCGAACTGGCTTGGCACCGGTGCGGGCCGGACGAGGAAGGTCTTCATGCCCCGCTCGAGACACCAGTGGAACTCCTTGATGGCCTCGTCGACGAGTGGCAGGCAGATGACGGGTGTCGCGAAGATGCGGTCGTGGTAGTTGAAGGTCCAGTGCTCGTGCATCCACTCGTTGAGCGCGTGAATGATGGCATGGGTGAGGACGACGTCGTCGGTCGTGCGCTCCTCGATCAGACTGGCGAGCGTGGGGTACATGACGCATTGGTCGATGCCGAGTTCGTCCATGAGTTCGAGGCGGGGCGCCGGCGACTGGTAAGCGGGAATCACGTCCATTGCTTCGCCGATGAACTCGCGGAAGTTGAGGCCCTTGGGGTTGTTGCCGAGGAAGTAGTCCTCCGCGCTGCCGGGGCGGGCGACCCGCGCGAAGGTGGGGTTCGGAATCATGTGGCTGATGTGGTCCTTGACGACCAACTTCGGGCGTCCGTTGACCTCGACGTATCCGACCTTGCCTTCATGTTCCTTCGGCAGATACTTGAGCAAGGCTTCCTGGGTTTCGTACATGTGGTTGTCGATGTCGAAGACCGGGTAGGGAAGCGAGCGGGGCGACATGTTCGTGGTCCTCCTGAAGCGCGAATATAGCCGTTTACGCAATTGAGAACTGACGTTATCACCAACGCAGGACAACATCCAGACTGGTCAGACGTTGGCTGGTGCGGCCCAGGTTCCGATCACCGCGTCGGTCGTCGTAACGGTGCTGAGCAGGGCTAGCGTGTTGTCGATGATCGACTCGGCGTACTCCCGTGGATATCCGCTGACAGCGTCGCGGGCTAGCACGAACTGGTAGCTGCGGTTCACGGCGTCCATGACGAAGTTCTGGATGGCGATGTTTACCGAAACACCAACTCCGACAATCGTTTTGATTCCCAGATTGCGAAGTACCGAGTCCAGGTCCGTGCCGGTCATTGGCCCGACGCCATGCGTGCGGGCGAGAACCAGGTCGCTCGGAGCAGGCCCAAGTTCGGGCAGCACCGAGCCGCCGGGACTGCCGGGAGACAAGTCGGCTTGCATCGACTTGCCCGCCATGAACAGACGCGCATTGGTATTCGACCCGCGTCCGTCTTGGCGACGATTCATGAGGCAATGCACGACCGTCACGTCTGCGGCCCTGGCAGCTTCGACCAGTCTGACGATGTTCGGGATCGCTTCCCGGCGGGCTTCGTCGGCCAACATGGGGAGGCCGGCCTGCGCGCCGATGACGCCACCCTGACACTCTTGGGTGACCACGGCGGTCGTCGCGGGGTCAAGCAGGTCGCGGAGGTTCGGCGCAGGCATGAGAACAGACGTTATCGTGTGCCGGACTGCGTTTTCCAGGAGGAGTCCGAAATGCATTCATGGGAGCTCGAAGTGCGCGAGTCGGTGCGCCAGACTCTGGCCGATTACACCGCGGCCACTGACAGGTTTGACCTTCATGCGCTGGCCGGGTGCTTCGCCGAACGTGGCGTGTTGGAGTTTCACGGCGGCGACGTGCCTCTGACGGGTCCGGCGGAAATCGAGGCGGGATTGGGCGCAGCGATGAAGGGTGACCGCGACCCGAACCTGCCCTCCGCGACGCACGTGCGACACCACGTGTCCAGTGTGCGGTTCGGCAGCGTTTCGCGTGATCGGGTCGAGGTGAGTAGTTACTTCGCCGTCCATACCGATGTCGGCCTCGATCACTGGGGTCGCTACCGAGACGTGTTGGCCGAAGAGCACGGGCAGTGGCGATTCGTCCACCGCAAGATCTCAGTGGACGGCTTCTCGCCTGACAGCCTGATGACGGGCTGACGGCTCAGGACGCGATGAACTCCTTGGCGAAGGAGCGGGCTCGCTCGACGTACTCAGACCGGTCCTGACCCGCAGGCGCAATGGGCAGCCAGGTGACCCCTGCCGCGGCCAGTTCCTCGAGGGTGGCATGGAGCTCATCGGCCGACTTCGTTTCATCGAGTAGGTTGCCCGCCGAGAAGCAGATGTCCAGCGGCGCGGTTCGCCCGATCTCGGACGCGTACCCGCGCGCCCATGCGATCGCGGCCTTCAATTCTTCGAGCGTGGAGATCTCCGCCGTTCGGGAGGCAGTGGCATATCCGAACGTATTGAACGGAGCCCAGCCCTGCCCTCGGGTCACGGCGCGGCGTACGGCTGGCTTGCTGTTGCCGCCGACCCACACGGGCGGGGGCGTTGCGGGCACGGGCCGCAGTCGTACCCCCCTTGCGGAGAACGACGAACCCTCGTAGGCCACGTCTTCGCCGCCGAGCACCCTGTCGAGTACGTCGAGCGCCTCGTCCAACAGCGCGCCGCGCGAATCGAAATCGATTCCGAGCGCCCGGAACTCGGGCTTCAGGTAACCCGCCGCCGTGCCGACGATCAAGCGGTCGCCCGAGAGCACCTGCAGGCTCTGGATCGACTTGGCGCCCAGGAACGGATTTCGATATGCGGCGATGTAGACGTTTGTGAGCAGCTTGACGTTCGAGGTCGCTGCCGCGGCGAACGAGAGGGCGACGAACGGATCGAGCGCATGGTGGCCGCCGTGGTCGAGCCATTTCGCGTCTGGCGCGGGATGGTCGGTGACGTGCACGGCTGCGTAGCCTGCCGCCTCGGCGGCGCGCGCGACGTCCGCGATCGCCTCAGCGGAGACGAACTCCGCCTGCGCATCGATGCGCTGGGTGGGGAGTTCCAGGGAGAAGGAGATGGCCACGGGTGGTCCTTCCGATTAGTGACTTGACGTAGTGACGAGTTCGGCTAGGCGCTGGGCGTGAAGCTCGGGGCTGCCGAACACAAGTGCAGATGCCTTTGCCCTCCGGACGTAGAGGTGGGAGTCGTGCTCCCAGGTGAAACCGATGCCACCGTGAATGCGCATGTTGTCGAGGGCAACCTGCAGAAACGCCTCAGAACAGACCATCTTGGCCACCGATGCGGCTATGGCGAGCTCCGCGTCGTCTTCCACCTCCGATGCGTGGACGACTGCCGAGCGTGCCCCTTCGACGAGGATCAGCATGTCGGCGCATCTGTGCTTGACCGCCTGGAAGCTACCGATCGCGCGGCCGAACTGGATGCGGTCCTTGGCGTACTCGACGGCAGCGTCCAGACACCGCTGTGCGGAGCCCAATTGCTCCGCGGCCAATGCGACGACGGCGCGGTCGGACGTTCGGGCAAGTCCGGCGCCAGCGGCGCCGTCCACCCCGATCAGCTTCGCTTCGACGTCGTCGAAGCGAAGTCGCGCCACCTTGCGGGTGCGATCCAAGGTCGCCAGTGGCTCGCGGTCGAGCCCATCGGCATTGCCGAAGACGGCGAACAGCGACGGTCCAGCGTCGGTGCTCGCTGCCACGAACAGCACGTCCGCCGTGTGCCCGTCCAGGGCCATCGGCGCGTCGCCGGACAGGCCGTAGCGAGCGCCATCGCGGCGTGCGGTGATCGTCACTGCGTCGGCGCGCCACTCACCAAGAGTTCCGTTGAGCACCAGCGTGGCTATCCTGTCGCCGTCCACGAGGCTTGGCACGAATTCTTCGATGGCCTCGTCGTCACCGCTCTCGAGGAGTGCAGGCAGAGCAAGGGCGACGGTGGAGAAGAAGGGCGAGCACAGCAGCGCGGCCCCCATCTCCTCGAATACCACCGCGAGTTCACGCAATCCGGCGCCCGCTCCGCCCCAACGTTCGGGGACCGCGATTCCATGTAGCCCCAGTTCGGTGGCCATCTGGTGCCAGGCCGAATCATCATGTCCGCGTTCGCTGTTCATCAACGTCCGGACGGTCGAACTGGAAGACGTCCTGTTCAGAAACTCGCGAACCGCCGTCCTCAGTGAATCGAGTTCAGTCACGGGTGCACCGCCGGTCGTACCGACATGGGCGTAGCGGGATCATGTCTCCCTCGGGTTTGTCGGGGCCGTGCGGTGTATACCTGCCGCCGGACGAGCTGTCGCCGAACCCCTCCGAGCCCGGGATAGGCATTCCGGCATAAGGATAGTATGTTTTCTGGAATTAGAGAATAATCATTCTCACCGGAAGGAGCTGCGCGATGACGGCGAAACTCGATTACGGGATCTTCGACTGTGACACCCACTGCTATGAGACGCGCGACGCGTTTACCCGGTATCTGCCCAAGGAATTTCACGATCGAGCCATCGCCCCGGTGCGTTCCGCCGACGGCAAGGAGGTGATCCTCGCCGGGCACCGCATTGCGACGTTCAACAGCGAAGCAGGCTTGGGTTTCGACCTCGCATACCGGCCAGGGTCGCTGAAGGAGATGCTCAAGCAGATGGGTTCGGGCAACCCGGACGAGACGTACGAACCGCAGCCGATGCAACCGGAATGGCTCGAACGCGAGCCCCGGCTGAAGATCATGGCCGAGCAGAACGTCGAGCGTGCCGTCATCTTCCCCGCAGGCATGGCGCTCGCCGCCGAGCATTACGTCGATGACACCCCTGCCCTCTACGCAAACCTGAGATCCTTCAATCGCTGGTTTGACGACACGTGGGGCTTCAACTACCAGGACAAGATCTACGCGACCGCACTCCTTTCGCTTCGCGATCTGGAGTCGTCGATCGCCGAGACCGAGGCGATCATCGCGCAGGGCGCGAAGCTGGTGCTGCTGCCCACCGGGCCTGCGCACGGCCGCTCGCCCGGTGACCCGTACTTCGATCCCATCTACGCCCGGCTGCAGGAGGCGGGCTGCACCCTCGTCTTTCACATTCAGCCGTTCTGGTACTTCAATGCCATCTCACCGGCTTGGGGGCTGGACCCAGATCCGGCGGCGTGGCACATGTCTGCGTGGCAGTGGATGAACATCTACGGCCAGCGTCCCATCGAGGACACCCTGTCGGCATTGATCTTCGACAACCTGTTCGGTCGATTTCCCGGGCTCAAGGTGCTCGTGGCCGAACACGGCGCAGAGTGGGTGCCGCAGTTCGTGATTCACATGAACAAGAGCCGTGGGATGGGCCGCAATGGGCCATGGATAGGCGGCAAGCTCACCGAGAAGCCGTCGGACATCTTCCGCAAGCACGTCGGCGTGGTGCCCTACCCGGAGGACGACATCCCCGAGATCGTCGGCCGCCTCGGCTACGACGAGTGCCTGTTGATGGGATCGGACTATCCGCACGCTGAGGGTCTGGCCGAGCCAGCCGACTTCGTCAAACTGCTCGACCCGCTCGACGACGCCGCCAAGAAGCGGATCATGCGCGACAACGCTGACGCGCTGCTCGCCGGGAGCTAGTGGACGGTGGTGGTAGACGACGTAGTCGGCGACGTGGCCTCCGACGTCGACCTCGATCTCCTGCGGGAGTCCGCGCGAGAATACCTGGCCGATCGCGGCGAGCATCTGGGCGTCAAGGAACTCGCCGCGATGGACTGGACCGGGTTGTTGGTCGACGAGAGCCTCGGTGGCTCCGGTTGGCGACCGGTCGAGGCGACGGTCATTGCAGAAGAGCTGGGACGAGCGCGGAACTCGTCGACGTGGTTCGGCTGTGTACTGGCTGCTGCGGCGTTGTCATCGGCGCCCGAGGACCTCCGTGACCGATGGTTGCCCGCGATGCTCGACGGGACGGCAACGGCGGGAGTCGCGCTATCTGGCGATACCGTTCGGGTGACGGGCGCCGACGCCATCGATGTCCTGGTCCTCTTGGGGCGCAACGGGATCCACCTGTTCGAGACGACCGATGCTATGCCGAAGAGTCGTGACGACGAGCTACTCGACGTCAGCCGCGCGACATGGCGCGTCGAGGTCGCCGGATTCGACGGCCAGCTGATCGGTGCGCCGGAACAAGCGGATCGGCTGCTCGCGCTGGCCAGAATTCTGCTCAGCGCAGATTCTCTGGGTGCCGTCTCGGCGACCTTCGACCGGCTGGTTGCCTATCTCAAGGAACGCGTGGCCTTTGGTGCTCCCGTCGCGAGTTTCCAAGCGGTGCAGCATCGGCTGGTGGACTTACTGGTCTTCGAAGCAAAGGCGCGCGCGGTCGTCACGAAGGCTGCCCGCGCGATGACATTCGAGGAGATCTCGGGCGACGCGGTCGCACTGTCGGCGGTCGCGCACGCGTTCGTCGCGGCGAAGGCCGCCGCTGCGATCGACGAGTGCATGCAATTGTCTGGCGGCATCGGATTCACGTGGGAGTACCCGTTGCACCACGAACTGCGCCGTACGTTCGACAACGGTTACCTACTTGGCACGGCACGCGGCAGCCGCGCACTTCTCGCCGAGAAGGCCGGCTGGTGAGCACTACAGGCATGCGCCCAAGCGATGCGCAGTTGGCCGAGTTCAGACATCGCGTACGAGCACACATTGCCGAACACGCGCCACCCTTCGAGGCGAGAGAAGGGCGTCGCGCTCCCGAGGATTCGGAGCAGGAAGCCGTCTTGCGCACCTGGTTCGCCACGTTGTTCGATGCCGGATTCGTCGGGGCCGACTGGCCCGTCGACCATGGTGGGCGCGCCGATCACCACCCGCTGCACGATCGCATCGTCAGCGAGGAGATCCTGCGTGCTCGCGCCCCGCGTCCCGTCGATCAAGTCAACCTCGCGGCACACGTTCTGCTTCACTTTGGCTCGGAGGAACAGAAGGCCGCGCTATTGCCGTCGATGCGGAGCAGCGAGCACGTATGGTGCCAATTGCTCAGCGAGCCGGATGCGGGCAGCGACATCGCAGGTGTCCGTAGTCGCGGGGTTCGACGGGACGACGGCAGCTGGGTCATCGACGGGCAGAAGACGTGGATCACGGACGGGCATTGGGCCGACATGGGCCTCGCGCTCATCCGCACGGACCCGTCGTCGTCGCGCCACCACGGCCTCTCGGTGTTCGTCGTACCGCTGTCTGCTCCCGGGGTTGAGGTTCGCCCGATCCGCACCATCAACGAGGCCATCGAGGTCAACGAGGTCTTCCTCGATGGAGTCGTGGTTTCCTCCGACAGCCTGATAGGCGAGGTCGGTCAGGGTTGGGCAATCATCATGGCGGGATTGGACTTCGAGCGGTTCGGGATAGGCGGCAACGTCATCCTCTTGGAGCTGCTGATCGACGACCTCGTCACCGTGGTGCGGAACGCCACCCTCGACGGCAGGCCCGCATTCGAGCACGACGACATCCGGCAGACGGTGGCCGAGTTGGCCGTCGAGGTCGAGGTGGCGAAGTCCTTCATCGACGACCATGTCGAACGTCTCATCGCTGGCGCCGACCAGGCCGGCGACGGTTCGATCGCCAAGCTGAGCTTCGCCGAGACCTACCACCGCGTTTCGGCATATGGCTGTGAACTCAGTGCCATGGTGTGCACCGTGGCAGCCGATCCGAGCGTCGATGAGGCGAAACGGCGTTTGCGAGAATGTTGGTTGTGGTCACGCGCATACACTATCTCGGGTGGAAGTAATGAAATGATGCGGAACATCCTCGCCAAACGGCGGCTGATGCTCCCGAGCCGGCGATGAGCGCTTGCGCGAAGAGCAGACGGCGGCGATGAGCGCTTGCGCGAAGAGCAGACGGCGGCGATGAGCGCTTGCGCGAAGAGCAGACGGCGGCGATGAGCGCTTGCGCGAAGA